>Ga0272442_10005762_pt1 | contig 16465 bp, 15 predicted proteins | sample SSMForm2O_FD_200262 | JGI IMG/M metagenome (GOLD analysis project Ga0272442, IMG submission 200262) | Marine sediment archaeal communities from Little Sippewissett salt marsh, Falmouth, MA, United States - SSM-Form-2O | ecosystem: Environmental > Aquatic > Marine > Wetlands > Sediment ...
CCCGAATGATTTGTCAAGACATTAACCAGATTACTTCAAATAACAAAAACCAGCAACAAACTGCTCAATGAGACTTATGATTTTTCAAGCCGAAGGCGCAGAAAAGTCATGTAGTCGAATTAGTCCCGAGTATTCCCTCGGGGAGCTACGCCCCGAATGATCTGTATAAACATTTAAAAATAACCAAAAATTGCAAAGAACAGAAACCCTGTACCGAGCTGTGCTCTGGTTCAGGGTACGCCCCGACAATAAAGAAATACATTATATCCAGTGAACAGATAATAGGCAATACAAAATCAATGTTTTTGCACTGATTTTAAAAGATAATCGAATTCCAGATTGACCCGGTCACCGGGCCGTTTATATTTAAGTATTGTCTGGTCATAAGTATGGGGTATGATATTTAAAATAAAATATCCGGGAACTACCCTGGCCAGGGTCAGGCTGATCCCGTCCACGGCCACAGACCCTTTATCCACCAGTAAAAGGCCGTATTGAGAAGGATATTCAATAGAAAACACATGATAACCGCCTGCTTTGCTGATCATTTTAATCCTCGCTTCACAATCCACATGGCCCAGCACATAATGACCGCCCAGTTTATCCCCTGCTTTAAGCGCAGGTTCCAGATTCACCAGAGAACCTGTACGCAAACGCTTGATACCGGTCAGATTCACCGTAGGCTTGACTGCCTCAAACACCAGTACATTCTTATCTTTTTTGACCACAGTCAGACAGACCCCGTTAACTGCGATTGAATCAGACACTTCAGCCTGCTGATACAGATGATCAGTCCGGACACTGAGCTCCCAGACCTCTGATCTTTTTCTGATCAGAACGATTTTCCCGATTTCCTGGACAATTCCTGTAAACATGATTATTTATTATACGCCGGGCCTACTCTCTTGCCAATTTAGTTTTTTTTGAAAATCGCTTTTTTAATTCCTGTTTGATCACCGGGTATCCGGTAAAAAAACCCAGAACAGACCAGAACAAAGTAACAATGATCCTGTCAGCCAGAGCAAAAAGCACCGCGGACTGGACAGCAGGCCCCATACTGCTGACCGCAGCAACCAGTCCGGTTTCTTTAAACCCCAAGCCGCTGGGAGCAGGAGAAAAATATCCCAGACAATAAGATACAGAAACAGCTTTTATGATCTGATAAAAATCAAGGCCCAGGCCCATGATCCTGGACAGAAAAAAATAATATCCGAAATAGGAAAAGATCATCAAACCGATACAAGGCAGCACCAGAAAGGCCCTGCCTCCGATATTTTTAAAACTTTCTTTGAATTTCCGCAGCATATCCATAACTTTTCCTTTTTGCCAGAAAAAAAGTATCAGCAGCACAGCAGGCAATGCGGCCATAAAGGGAAAAAAACGGAATGCCAATTGAGCACCGGAAAAAACACCCAGAACCAGCCAGGATAAAGCAGAAAAAAATTCAATAATTAAAAATGAACCAACAGCCTGATGAAAGGATACTCTGCTGCCGCGACCGAAATATCCTGAGGCCAGATATCCGGTACCGCTGAACAAAAAAAGGTTCAAGGCCCGGGCCACGCTGACCATCCTTAAAGAATAAAGCAGACGCACAGGTCTGCCCAGTAATACAGCAAAACAAAACACATTGATACCGGCGATTGCTGATAAAAGCCCGATAACAGCCATGATCCCGATCATTTTTCCCCTTTCTGCTTTGCACTTATCACTGCGAATAAAAAGCCCTGATCGCCGTTGTATTCTGTTGTTTCCCGGCCCACCATAATTTTTAAAATTATTTTAGCCAGAGGCCGGCAAATCCGCCATAAAAGACTTAATAAAATATAAAACCTGCGAAAACAGAGACCTTCCCAGCAGACCAGACGCAGATCAAATCCCGGGCCAGCCGCTTCTACCAGAGCCTGCAGTCCCTGCTGATCATATCCGCGTCTGTAGATATGGTCCCAGCGCCGGTCTACCCAGGGCTGAGCCGGAGAAGGGAATATGGAAATATTTTTCCCGGGTACACTGATCACGGCTTTACCTTGAGGCTTAAGCAAAAAAAGCATCTTTTTAATAAAACTGCTGTCGTCACTAACGTGTTCCAGTACATCAAAGGCATAAATGCAGTCAAAATCACTAGTTTTAAAATCATATTTTAAAAAATCACCGTTTATATACTTAATCCCGGGATAAACCGGACAAGGAGAAAGATCAATACCCGTTTTTTCTTCTGCATCCAGAGTGGAAAGAAAAAATCCATCATAACAGCCGATATCAAGGACTTTACCCCGGGCAGAAGAGAGATCCAGCCTCTGCATTACCAGATACCTGTACCATGTACCCAGTCTCATGAGCCTTCCTCTTTCCTTTGGGCCAGGACTATCAGACCTACGCCTTTACCTGTCCTGAGATTAAAAGAATCGACCCAGGCTATCACTGTGCTCAAAAAACGCGTAAGTAATAAAATAAAAATCTTAATGCCCCGGGCAGAAGTTCCGGATTTATTTTTTTTCTCTGCCTTTCTCCTCCAGATGAACCGCAGCAAAGGGAAACCATAGCAATAGATCTTAACCGGTTCCAGGCCGGCAGCAGAACAAAGCTCTCTTGCCTGATCTTTGCTGTAACGCCGTTTGTGCCCGGCCTGTTCGTCCTCATAAGACCAGAGCTCAGAATCAAAGGGTACAGTGAACAGGATAAAACCTTCAGAAGAAAGCAGCCGTGAATATTTCAGGAACAAGCCTTTATCGTCAGGCATATGCTCCAGAACTTCAGAGATAAGTATCAGATCAAATCTCTCCTCCGGCTCAAAGTCTGCGGCGTTATTTTTTAAAAAATAAATATTTTTAATTTTTTTTGCCGCAGCTTTTGCTTTTGCTTTATCTACTGCATAACCGGAGACATCCACCCCAGTAACTCTCAATCCCCGGCTGGCCATAGCAATGCTGTAATCCCCGGTGCCGCAGCCCAAATCCAGGACATTACGGCATGAATTATTACCGCATACTTCAGATAATAAGCTCAGAACCAATTTTTTACGTAAGCGGTATGTAGGAGTTCCAACTTTAAAATGAGCATTGTCCCATTCCCGGTGTAGCCGGTCATAATCCACCTCTTTATTCTCCGCCCCGGTCTGAGTCAGCTTTTTATACACAGCCTTAAATCTCCGGATAATATTCTGCCAGTCATATCCGGCAGAACTTTCCCTTGCACCGCGGCTCAATTTTTCATACAAAACGCGGTCAGCCAATATTCTTATGACTTTTTCCGCGAGCATAAAAGGATCTTTTTCCCTGAACAACAGCCCATTGACCCCGTCCTGGACCGCATCCGGTATCCCCCCTGCGGCACTGGCCGCAACAGGCAATCCGCAGGCTAATGCCTCCATCACCACTACAGGCAGACCTTCTGTATCGCCGGTTTCTGTTTTAACCGAAGGCACAATTACCAGATCTGCCGTAGAAAACAAAACATCTTTATCCCCGCCCTGTACATGTCCTTTAAATCTTACCTGTTTTTCCAATTTTTTTTCTTTTACCAAAGCCGACAATTCTTCCTGAAGCGGGCCCTGGCCGCAAACATTTAAAACCGCACCGGGAAATCTATCAATGATCAAAGGCATAGCTTCGATCAGGTAGCGCAGGCCTTTTTTCTCCACCAGCCTGCCTATAAATAAAAGATCTGGTTTATCTCCGGGCAAAGCAGTACTGCCTTTTTTTATTTCCCGGTAATGACCGGTATCGATACCCATGGGAATTATTTTTGTCTTTTGTCTCAGACTTTGATGCATATGCCGGGGCAGGCATTCCAGCAATTGTTCATACATATAGCGGCTGACAACCGTAACCGAGTCGCAATGGGAAATTATAAACTCAGCCAGTACTCTGCCCAGCCGGCTCTGACGCAGCATAGTCACACCTGCAGCATGGACTGTAATCACATGTTTTACAGGCAGAAATATTCTGCAGATCGCACCGGCCAGACCGCTGGAAACAAGCCAGTGAGAATGGATCAATTCTATTTTTTCTTTTTTAGCCAGGAATAAAGACTGGATTATCTGGGCCAGGACAAAAAAAGGCAGCTGCAGTCTGGCTAACAGGCTCTTTTTAAGATTAGAAGTTATCCCCCCGCCGTAAGCCAGCTTTTGCGCAGAATAAGGGAAAAAATAGGGGAAACGGTAAACAACCGCACCATTGATCGTCTCCCGGAAAGCAGAACCGCTGCTGTGCGGTGCGCAAATCACAAGAAAATCGACCTCACTGCATAAACCCCGGCTGAATTCATCGATAAACAAAGGGATCTGGTCACCGGGCCGGCGGGAAAAAGTTGTTGTCAGCAATAAGACCTTCATTCCTGATCTCGCGAAAAAAACAGCCCGTTATTCATCTATTCTTCGATCTTTTCCATTTTCAAAGAAGAAACCTGTTCCGCTATCAGGCCCAGCATGAATATCACCACAGCAGTGGTAAACAGAAGTACGCTCATATTAGTCAAACGGTGAAAAGCAAAAAAAGTAAACAGATAATAGCCCAGGCCTAAAGCAAAAAAAGCCGCTGATACAGGCAGAAAAACTTTTAAAGGAGAGAAAAAAACCGCAATACGCATAATGATCATCAAAAACCGCGACCCGTCGTTTAAAAGCGAGATCTTACTCTTGCCTGCCTGACGGGGCAAGACTTTTACCGGCACAAAAGTAACCGGAAAAGCAGCTTTGATAAAAGAAAGGGTCAAAGTCGTAGGATAAGAAAAAGTATTAGGCAAAAGATAAAGAAATTTTAAAGCGGTTTTTCTTTTAAAGGCACGGAACCCGGAAGTAAGATCATAGATCTTTACCTCACTGACATAAGAGGCCATCCGGTTAAAGATAAAATTAGCGGTTTTTCTGAACCAGGCCTGATCAGCGTTGAACCTGGCGCCCACAGCCATCTCATGCTTATCCAGTTTTTCCAGCAACAACGGTATTTCCTGAGGAAGATGCTGTCCGTCAGCATCCATCAGCACCACTACCTCTCCCCGGGCCGAACGGATACCTCTTTTAACTGAAGCTCCGTTGCCCATACGGTAAGGATTTCTGATCACCCTGGCTCCGGCGCTTTCCGCTAATGGCCCGGTCTTATCCTCTGATCCGTCATCAATGACCAGAACCTCGGTTTCCGGACCCATAACCTGAAATATTTTTTCAATTAATTCTTTAACTGTTACTTCCTCATTATACGCAGGTATTACCACACTTGTTTCCATTAATCTCATAATAAACGATTTCCCGGGTTTGGCAACATCTTTTTAATTACAGCAAAATTTTAAAAAAACGATAGAATTCAAGCCTTTACTGCTGTAAAATATTTTTGTATGGATAACAAAGATCCATCTAATATTAAAATCCTGGTCGCAGTTGAAGATACAAAGATACAAGATTTCATCATTCTGATCCTCCTGGGAGAAGGATACACTGCCAAAGCTTACACTGCCAATGAACAGGTACTGCAGCATCTTCGCCAAGAACCGGTAGATCTGATCATAACTGATTTCAAATCAGGGATGGTCGACGGACTGCGTTTGTGCAAATGTTTACGGGACACGGTTTTATTCAGTCATACCCCGGTAATCTTCCTTCTGCCTGAAGATGAACTGCTGCTCAAGACAAAATCGATTTATGCCGGGGCCGATGATTTCATCACTAAACCGATCTCTTCCGAAGAGCTCATTGCCCGGATCAAAGCTTCTTTGATGCGCATGGAACGCTATCAGGACATAAATCCCCTGACCAAACTGCCCGGTCTTTCCACAGCCACCAGAGAGATGAAAAAAAATATCGAAAGCATGCAGAAATTCGCTGTAGCCCTGGTAGATTTGAACAATTTCAAAACTTTTAATGACCGCTACGGTTTTAAACGCGGCGACCAGGTACTGCTGCACACTTCACAGACAATACGCAAGACCCTGATCAAAACAGAGACCGAAGCTTTTCTTTCCCACTTCGGCGGAGATGATTTTCTGTTCTTAGCCGAATGCTCAAGTATAGACAATATATGTCAGGAAATAATAAAAATATTCCAGGAATCGATCAACGGATTTTACGACGAACAGGAAAGAGAAAACGGACACATCCTGCTTACTGACGGCAGAGGCTCTACCTTCCAGGCTCCTCTGTTAAGGATCAATATGGGCGTGGTCACTAATGAGCAGTATCCTTTCTTTACCACTGCCCAGGTCATCCAGACTGCCACTGAGCTGAAAGACCATGCCAAAGCCTCAGGCATCAGCGCCTATTCCAAGGAAAAACGCACTTCCTACCCTTTTATATAGCTCACCGCCTTTGGCGGAAGTTAGATGATAAACACAGATGCTTCGCAGCTTTGCCGCTCCGCGTTTATGATGAACACAGATGATTACGGTTAACGTTTACGAAGCCCGTATCTAAATAGTCGATAGTCTATGGCCGATAGTCGATAGTACAAAGAATACAAATCTATATAGAATTCCCCTTACGCGCTTTGCGCGTAACCCTAAACGCTATCCGCTTGTCCTGAGCAAAGCCGAAGGGCTAAACCCTATCCCCTATTCTTGTGCTCACGGATGTCCGAAGATTGCCAGAGAAGAATTCACCGGACATAGTCACTTGCCTGTCCCGAAGAGAACTTGTTCTCCATCGGGGTGACTTGTCACTTGTAACTTGTCACTTGTTTGTTGAATGTTGAATTAAACGATTATTGTTTGTGGTCAGAAAGGTATTGGAGAAAATCGGGGGAAACTGCAAAGCCTTGTTTCTGGGCCAGAGCTGCGAATTTTTCAGCCAATTTCCATTGAGGCGGATCCATTGAAGAATAAGCCACAGCCAGATCATTATAAGCTGATCCATAATGAGGATCGATCTCTATTGCTCTTTTAAAATAATCAATACCCCGCTTATCACCGGTTTTGACCATCAGCGACCCCAAATGATAATTTTCTCTGGCTTTTCCCGGATTAAGGCTCAAAGCTTTGTTATAAAGGGCCAAAGCGCGGGAAAATTGTTTTTTCTGTTCATTGACATATCCCAGATTAAAATACAGGTCAGATAGATCAGGATTTATCTGTATGGCCTGGATCAGATATCTTTCAGCCCGTTCAAAATCTTTTTGTCCCAGATAATGATTGGACAAAGCAATATAACCGGTCGGACTTTGAGGGAATAATTTAACTTCCCGTTCCCAGGCCTCAACTGCCTTTTCCATGTCACCCCTGGCTTTGTGTATAGAACCTAATATTGAATAAGCATTAACCGGGATCGGCGGCCGGTCAAAAAAACCGTCAAGCAAAGCCAGAGCCTGATCATTATCTCCCTTAATATGGTCAATGCGGGCCAGGTTAACTTTTACTACTTTTTTGGCATAAGGCATTACTGCTGTTGCTTCAGCCTTTACCAGTTCATTACGGGCCAGTTCCAACTCTCCCCTCTTGTCATATAAAGATGCCAGATTAATATGGGAAAGAGCTGATCCGGGATTATGTATTGTCTGTGTTTTCCAGAAAAAAAAGCTGTCATTCCATTCCCTGTTCCTTTTCCAGCCCAGAAAGACAAAAACAATTAAAACAATAACCCCGACAAAAATTATCAAGTTAAAATATTTTTTCTTTGTTTTCACCAGCAAGGCGTAAACAACCATAAACAAGCCCAGAGAAGGAAGATAAAAATGGTGTTCACAGGCAACAAAATTAAGTCTGGTATAAAATTTCGGGATAAGGCAGATAAGAAACCAGGCCAGACCGAAACTGATCAAAGGTTCTTTTTTCCGCAGTAATAAAATCAGTATACACAAGACTATAATCCCGATTACAGGGAATAAAGCATTTAGGTCAAAGAAAGAAGACAATATTGGAAAATCATGAGCTAAAACCAGAGGATAAGGCAAAAAAAACATTTTCAAATACAAAAAGGTAACTCCGGACTGAGTCAGAATATTCTCATAATGAGTACGGGTAAACGCCTGAGTAGGCAAAGAAGAAGCAAAAAATTCACTTCTATACCACCAATACCCTGCAGACAGGATAAAAAGGATTATAATGCAAATCCCCTTACGAGACTTTAACGTTTTTTTAACATACCCTTTGTCGATATTTCTAAATATAAGTTCATAAGCAGCTATCAGCATCGGCAGGCAAAGTGCATTTTCTTTACTGGCCAAGGCCAGGATATACCATAAGACAGTAAAAAAATAGCGTTTACTGAGATAACTTGCCATAGCAAACCCCAGGCACAAAGTCACCAGAAGATCTGATCTGCAGGAAAGATAATTGACGGTTTCATTATGCAGAGGATGAGCTAAGAACAGCAAACCGGCAAAAATTAAAAAAACTGTATGCTTCGCAGAAGAAAGCAGTTTAATAATCTCCATCAGCATCAATCCCACAAGAAAATGCATAAAAATATTCACCAGATGATAACTGTAAGGGTTTAATCCGGTTAAATAATAATTAGCGGAAAAGGTTATCATTAATAACGGGCGGACCATGCCTTTGCCGATAGGGCAGGAGGTAACAAATCCTTTAAAAAAATAAGGCCAGAGCCTGAAATTTTTGATATAGGCATTGAAAGATATCATGTGAGTGTCATCAAGGAAAAAAGAAATTTTCAGGGTATTCCAATAAATCAGATAAGAAAAGAAAAGGAAAGATATAAAAATCAGGGCTGTTTGTTTCTGGTTATTGTCCATCCGGTCCGGTTCAAATTAGAACTTTAAAAAAAAACAGCCCCGCATATATGCGGGGCTGCAGCAAAGCTTTATTCAATTTACTGACAAGCTGCGTCTATGTCCAGCTCTCCGGTAGAGGGAGTATAATAAGTGCTCCAGTCTCCGCCTGCAGTATTAGTAATCGTACTGGTAGGAGGAAGCTCTCCGTTAGCAAACATATTCTGAGCAAAATAAGAAGTAGAAGTAGCCAACTGTGCATCCTCCGGAAATCCGTTTACACAAGTGCCTCCATAACAACTGGAATCAGAAAGCATTGATTTGGCATAAAAAGCGGAAATTGCAGTATTGATAGCGCCTGCATTTGCCTGGCAGGCAGCAACCTTTGCATCTTCATTCAAATCAATAAATTTAGGGATAGCGATTGCAGCTAAAATACCTATGATAACAATAACCATGATCAACTCGATCAGCGTAAACCCTTTTCTCATTGCGAGTCACCTCCTGTTACCGGCAGCTTAAAAGCACCGGTCTTAAAAAATATTAAAAAGAACAAATTCCCCCGAAAAATCTCTTTTTCAGAGTAACATCTTTATATAAAAATGTCAAGAAACCATACACTAAGTATAAAAACTCTAAAGAACAGGCTATTGACATCGGATTTTTTATCAGAGAACAAAAAAACCGGTCATCTCTCGAAAATCAGGAGAGCAGACCGGTTAATACCTTGCGAATGCCCTACTTTCGGCAGCCTGGCGATCCTTCCGCTGCGCATTGACCGCTGCCTGCGGCCGGACCCATGGCTTTGCGTCCCCCGGTTACCCGGAGTTTGCTCTTATCGAGTAGCAATTTTTTAAAAAAACTTAAATTTAATAAGAACTATAATATAGATAAAGCCTCAATTACTGTATACCATATACTCTGCCGGACAGTCAAGAGCCAATGAACGCAGTCAATAGTCTATAGTCATTGGTCTATAGTAATATGAGTTATGAGTTATGAGTTATGAGTTATGAGTTATGAGTTATGAGTTATGAGTTATGAGTTATGAGTTATGAGTTATGAGTTATGAGTTATGAGTTATGAGTTATGAGTTATGAGTTATGAGCGGATTTGGCTTAGGACTTACGACTTAGGACTTACAGCTTTTATGTAAGGTAGGACTGGGGCGGTTCTGATTCATCGATCAGTTTCTGAAGAAAATCCGGTTCTATCTCCAGAAAACGGATACCGAGCAGATACTGTTTTTTTTCCCGGCCCAGAACACAGCGCATAACTTCTCCTTTGGCAATATAATCCGGATCGCGCAAAGGAAAACGCAGCAAAATCCTGGTCTTAGGCGGGAAATAAACTCCGGAATTAATGCCCATGGCTTTACCGCTGGAAGAGATATCAGCAGCTGTACCGGCAACAAAATCCGAAGATACCAGTTTAACACGTTCATCGTCTGATTTGACCTCTACAAACATATTATGCAGAGAACAGCGTTCCGATTCACGGTAAAAAGGGATTTCATTCAAAGTCTGAGGCGGAGTGATCAGTCCTTCCACATCAAAAAACTTATCGTCAGGCCCGAAAAAAGCATCGATAGCCCGGCGCAGAGAGGAACTGAGAGAAAACAAAGGCACAATATCATACTTTGTGTGCATGCGCAAAGTGCTCAGCAATTCGGCATTAAGGGGATTGGCCATAGCCACATAAAGAGTATTGTCCAGAACATAAAGAGGTAAAAACAAAAACTGACGGTAAAGATTTTCGGAAAACAGATTGACCAGTTCAGGACCGACCTGATAATCCTCTGTTTCGACCAGAGGTATCTGAGCATGCTGAGAAAAAAACGAAAAAACATCTTTCTCGTTGATATAGGAAAGTTTGATCAGAGAGGCATAAAGCGACCTGCCGGTTTTTTTTGATTCTTCCTTGGCTTTAAGGAACTGATTGGGATTGACCCAGCCGTCTTTTACCAGTAAATTCTCCAAATCCACTTTTATTCTCCCTGATCCTCTTCGGCAAAATATTTTTTCTGGAACTGGTTCATCAATTCGGAGATATACTGTTCATCCATGGCATAGGAAGACTGCTTATTTATTTCCTGGGTAGACATATTGGGATATTTCTCTTTCAAAACCTTGATCCATTCTGCCTGCTGACGGGCCACCTGCAGCAGAAGGCGGTTTTCCTTCATTATCCTGAAATAATCAAAAGCCTGCATAATCAGAACCTTCAGATCATCCACTTCCACCGGTTTCAGTATATAACGCCAGATCGAAGCCTTATTTATCGCTTCCATGGCACTGTTCAGATCAGGATAACCGGTCATCAAAATCCTGATCGTATCCGGATAAAGCCGTTTGACTTTAGTCAGAAAATCAAGACCTAAAGTATCAGGCATACGGTTATCGGAAACGATTACCTCAACTTCTTCCACTGATTTAAGTATATCCCAGGCAGCAGCCGCGCATTCGGCAGTATAGATCTCCCGGTCTTCCCCGCGCAAGATACGCTTCAGGGAAGAAAGGATGTACGGCTCATCATCCACCAGAAGTATTACATGTTTTTTAGTCATCCCACTCTCCGTTCTTCGATCATCTTTTCCAGAATCTTTATGCCGTTAAAAGGAAACACCTTAATAAACTGGACACCCATACCCGGCGGCAGAAAAGAGCCGTCATCGCATTTGCCTTCGCTTTTTCTGGTCCAGCGGACCACTGCTTCAGCCTGGATTATCCTTTTTGTCTGTCCCTCGCTGATCTCAAAAAGTATCTCCAGGTGAGTCCCGGGCTCTTCGATCTTTTCCGTGGACAGAAACATTCCCCCTTTGGAAAGGTTAAAACACTCAGCGCTCTGCATTGCCGCCTTTCCTCTGCATTCCACACGAAGCTGCAAAGGGATACGCTCATGTTTCCTGTTTTCCAACCCCATACTTAAACTCCTTTTTCCCTCAGTTTATTACTTCTGAGTCAGTTCATAAAGGCTGAGAGCAATGCTGAACATCAGGCACATCATGGAAAAAGTAAGCAAAGCCTGATAATTAATACCTAAGACTACCCCGAAAATATCTGCCACTTTGCCTACCAGGCCGATAAAAAAGCAGACAAAAGCAGTAGCAATAAACAGATCTTCACCTAAACGGTAAACTTTTCTCATCCCTCAACCTCCTTTACTCCCTTTTTTTTCTTTAGCAGCCGATATATTACTTTATCTAAATCTATTATTTTTTTCAAGTATTACTTGCCGGACTGCTGCCGCAGGCATCAGGCCGGGTTTTATCCTCAGCCAGAGTCGGAACTTCTTCTTTCTGTTTGATCAGTTGAATAGTAAAGCAGGTTCCTTCATTGACTTTACTTTCCGCTTTAATGCTGCCTCCGGCGCTTTCCACTATATTCTTACTGACATAAAGTCCCAGTCCGGTACCCCCCTTGGACGTATAAAACGGCTTGAATATATTCTGCAGATTTTCCGGACTGATCCCGCAGCCGGTATCTTTGATCTTTACAGTAACGGTCTTATCGGTTTCTTCGGTAAAGATAGAGATCGTGCCCTTATCCTTTATCGCGTGCACAGCATTGATGATCAGGTTCAAAAATACCTGGCTGATCTTATTGGGATCTATCCAGATCTGGGAAACCAGTTTATAATCTTTGGTAATATCCACCTTATATTTTATTTCGTTCCAGAGTATACGCACTGTAGCATCCAGAAGATTATTGATATTCACGAACTGACGTTTACCCTGTGAAGGATGAGAAAACGAAAGCAGGTCCTGAACGATACGCTTGATCCGGTTGACCCCGTCAGAGCATTCTTCCAGGGTTTCCAGCATTTCCTTTTCCTGGTCCTTATCTTTGATCCCGGCCATAGTAATATAATCAGCCACCAGGCGCAGATTGGTATTTAAAAACATCAGGGGATTATTGACCTCATGGGCCACACCCGCGGAAAGCATGCCCAGAGAAGCCATCTTTTCCAGATGAATAAACTGCTTTTCTTCTTCCTGGATCTGCTCCACATATGATCGGATCATTTTAGTGTAGCGAAGATGAAGAAAAATAATATACCCCAGAAGCACCAGCAAAACTGAACTGAACTGGATTATCCATACCATATCACACCGCCTGTTTCATAGCCGATATCATATTCCACATCGGCATAAAGATAGCCAAAGCCATAATCATTAATACAAAACCCAGAACCGCAGTCATCAGCGGTTCGATCAGACCGGTCAGGTTTTTAAGTGAAGTCCTTACTTCCTGGCCGTAATATTCACAAAGCGAATCAAGCATAGTGGAAAGCACTCCGGTTTTTTCTCCCACCTGGACCATATATCCCACCAATTTGGGAAAATATTTACTGGCCAGGATACCGCCGGAAACTCCTTTACCGTCGGAGACGTCATTCTTGATCTTATCGATATCCGCAGCCAGGGCAGTATTACCGACATTGATCTTTACTATATCCAGGACCTTTAAAATAGGAAGCCCGGCCTGATACAGGACATTAAGCATGGCCGCAAACCTGAGCATGACCACTTTGGTATAGACCTTGCCGAAAGTAGGAGCTTCAAATTTAAACCTGTCCCAGGTTTTTCTTCCCATAGGAGTGGCCAGCAGAGTTTTGGCCGCGAAAAAAATTCCTCCGCCGATAAGCAGAAATACCCAGGGATAATGACGCAAAGCATTACTGATCATGATCATGATCTGAGTGGGCAAAGGCAGATCCACACCCATGCTGCCGTAAATACCGGCAAAATTAGGCATGACCATGACAGAAAGAACTATAACCGCGATTACCAGAGCTACTGAGACCATGATCGGATACCGCATCGCAGTCATTACCGCATTTTTTGTCTGTTCCTCTTCTTCCAGAACATCAGCCAGCCGGTTCAGGACTTTGTCCAGAACACCGCCGGCTTCACCGGCCAGCACTGTATTGACATAAAGCTCATTAAAAACATGGGGATGCTTGGCCATAGCTTCCGACAATTTGAATCCTCCGCTGACATCCTCGATGACCTGCTTGACAGCTTCACTGAGATTTTTATCTTCAGCCTGTTCTCCTAATATGGTCAGTCCTTCGATTATCGGCACCGAAGCTTTGACCATAGTGGAAAACTGGCGGGTAAACACGATCACAGCTTTGAGCGAAGTCTTGGAAAAGGCCTTTTTCAGCATAGTTTTGCCTAAAGGCGGCTTTTTCTCGCCTTTAAACCCTATACTGATGGGAAGATAGCCCAGCTTGGCCAATTGAGTGGAAAGGTCCAGTTCATCTTTGGCATCGAGCTCGCCTTTAACTGTCTTACCGCGCGAATCTACTGCTTTATAAGTATAAACACCCATATCAGCTTAAATTAAATTCTTTGATCACAGAGTGGATCAGTTCAGTATCGATAATTTTTTTCTTTTTGGCAAAACCGGACAAAAGCACCAGATCACAGAGAGTATTGATCTTTCTGGGTATGCCGCCGGTATGCTCAATAACAGCATGGACCGCTGCCGCGTCAAATCCCGGTTTGATGCTGTCTTCTCCGGCTGATCCGTCAATAGCCCGGGTCAGCCTGCTCTGCACGTATTCATTGACCTGTTCCTCGGTCAAAGGACCCAGATGACAGCGTATCGGTATCCTCTGAGATAAAGGTTTTAAAGCATCTATCTTCTGGACCAGTTCAGGCTGACCGATCAGCAGCAAAGTCAGCAGAAAACGGTCTTCCATCTGAAAATTAAGTATCATCCTCAGCTGTTCAAAAACTTTCATGTCGTCAATAGTATGGGCCTCGTCTATAACCACCAGATTTTCCTTGCCGTCTCTTATGTTTTCAATCAATACTTCCTCCAGCTTTTCCAGCAGAGGATCGACCAGAAGTTCTGTTTTTTTATCCGGCAGAGCCTGGGGAGAAAGAGAACGTACTATCGCCCTGATCATTTCCGAAGGTTCAGTGACCAGAGGGTTATTGACCATAGCCACTCTGAACTTATCCTCCCCCATATTCTTTAAGATCACCCGGGACAGCAGAGTCTTTCCGCAGCCGAAGACCCCGGTCAGCATGCCGCAGCCCAGATTCTGAGCTACAACATAAGTCAATTTCATCAAAGCATCTTCATGCTGAGGCGAAAGATAAAGATAATTCGGATCAGGCGTATTCTGAAAAGGTTTTTCTTTAAGATTCCAGTATTGTTCGTACATTACTTACCGCTCAGCCATCTGGTTATACGCGATTGATAATCGTTCAATGCATCTTTATTGACATCGATCTGTTTAGGTTTTATTGCCGGTTTAACTTTAGTATCAGTCTGTATTTTGATATTAACATTGGGATTTACTTCTGTTTTTACCGGTTTGATCTCCACCTGCTCTTCGCAGACCCGGGCCACTTCCTCAAAAGTAGTAATCCCGCGCAGCACTTTTTCTCTGCCGTCTTCCCAGAGCAGTCTGGTACCCTGTTCCTCCGCTTTTTTCCTTAATTCCACGGTAGAGACCCCTTTATTGACCATTTCCTTGATCTCATCAGTAACAGCCATCAGCTCATAAATACCGGTCCTGCCCTTGTATCCCGTACCTTTACACTCATGACAGCCGCGTCCCCTGTAAACAATAAGATCATCCCTGCCTTCCAGGCCCCATTTTTTCAAAGTGCTGGCTTTAGGCTGATACGGCTCTTTGCATTTGGGACAGATATTGCGTACCAGTCTCTGAGCCATGACCCCGACCAGAGAAGCAGAAACCAGAAACTGTTCCACACCCATATCCATAAGACGGATAACCGCCGAAGCAGAATCATTAGTATGAAGAGTGGAAAAGACCAGATGACCGGTCAAAGCAGACTGTATGGCCAGACGGGCTGTTTCCAGATCACGGATTTCCCCGACCATGATAATATCAGGGTCCTGACGCAGAATCGCCCGCAGCCCCGCGGCAAAAGTCATTCCTGTACGGGAATTGACCTCTACCTGACGGATCAGGCCCAGACGGTATTCTACCGGGTCCTCCAGAGTAATAATATTCCGGTCAGGAGTATTGATCCGCATCAAAGCAGAATACAAAGTAGTAGTCTTACCGCATCCTGTAGGACCGGTGGAAAGGATTATTCCGTAAGGCCTGGCTATAAGTTCTTCAAATTTTTTCAGATCTTCATGAGTAGTGAAACCCATCTGTTCCAGACCGATGGTAACCGAAGCTGTATCCAGAAGACGCATAACCACATTCTCGCCATGAATCGTAGGCAGAGTAGAAACACGAAAATCGATCACCTTTTCATCGACCTTGGCCTGAAAATGGCCGTCCTGAGGTATTCTCGATTCAGCAATATCCATTGAAGACAAAACCTTGATCCGGGAAATGATGGCTGCTTCCCACTCTTTGGGAGGAGAAGGGATCTCATGCAATACACCGTCAATCCGGAACCTGATACGCACGATATCATCTTCAGGTTCGATATGAATATCTGAGGCCCTGTCCCTTACTGCCTGGGCCACGACCAGATCAACAATTTTTACTATGGAAGAAGTCTCACTTAAAGCTTTTCCGTCTTCTTTAGTGATCTCTGCCAGTTCAGTGAATATATTCTGAGTCTCCTGGGGAGTATAGATCTGATTTATGGCAGTCTCGATCTCCTCATTGCTGGACAAATAAACTTCAATAGGATAATTGGTAAACAGCTGGACCTGATCGATCAAGGAAATATTGGTGGGATCTTCCATGGCAATGTTCATCACCCCGTCCTTTATCGACAAAGGTACGGACCGGGTATGCCTGGCCAGATCTTCGGAATAAACATTGATTATTTCCTGGCCCACCTCCAGTCCGGCCAGGGGCCTGTA
>Ga0272442_10005764_pt1 | contig 16463 bp, 11 predicted proteins | sample SSMForm2O_FD_200262 | JGI IMG/M metagenome (GOLD analysis project Ga0272442, IMG submission 200262) | Marine sediment archaeal communities from Little Sippewissett salt marsh, Falmouth, MA, United States - SSM-Form-2O | ecosystem: Environmental > Aquatic > Marine > Wetlands > Sediment ...
AGCCGGCCAATGCTGTCGAACTCGTAGAGAACGTCGAACTCGCCCGATCCATCGTCCTCGAGCTGCCAGGTGCCCGCCAGAACGGCCTCAGGCGGAGGGGCGATCACGACATTGCATCCCCCGAGCGCAGCTGCACAGGCCAGCACGGCGACCGACACAGGGGCGAGCTTCCGACACAGTGGGGATGAAAGCATGTCCTGTCCTCCTCTTACCAGGATTAGACGCACAAGATTGCGTCCCGCTGGCGGGGAAAAGTCAAGCCTGCTTGCCGTTCTTGACGGGTTCATCACGGCAATTTCACAGGTTCCTTAACGTTGAGAGCTTGCTTCTGGCCGATACTCGTCTATACTAGTGTCCTAGAACGGCTACCGGATTTTACGGTTCCGGTGGCTGGAGTCAGACCCAAGGGCCGAGGTGGGCGGTTACCGCCCGGGTGACTATGTCAGGAAGTGTCAGGTCGGCGGCAAGCGTCGGCCTGGAACTTGGGGCGACACGTTAGTCGTTCACCTCGTCTTTCCCCCGTTCAGACAAGTAAAGCTTGCCGTTCGAGGGCGTGGGCTTTGCCCCGTGTGGAAGAAGGCACGGCCATTGGGCGTGGGGCGTCGAGGGCTGGAAGATTCATAAGTGATTGTTATGCCTGGTTTTACAGAGAAACTCGGAACGCTGTACGACTATTTGGTTCCGTATCGCCGCCGACTGATCCAGGCGGTGGTGTTGGCTGTGGTGGTCACCCTGATCGGCCTGCTGCCACCGCTGGTGATCAAGGCCATCGTGGACCACCTGCTGGTAGGCGGGATGGCGTGGCTTTTCTGGCCCCTGGTGATCGCTCTGGCGGCGGTGCCGGTCATCAACCAACTGGTGGGCAAGGCGTTCCGGCTGCTGACCCAGAACACGGCCGCAAAGCTGACCTTCGACGTGAGGTTCGGCCTATACCGGCACGTCACCGGCCTGCCCCTGGGCTACTTCGACAAGCATTCGACGGGCATGGTGCTGGAGCGGTTGATGGGCGACGTCAACAAGTTCCAGCAACTGGTGACCGGGCAGGTACTCACCCTGGCCACCGACGTGGTCAAGGCGGCGTTCTCGATCTACGTGATGCTCGCGATCAACTGGCACCTCGCCCTGGTTTTGCTGGCAGTCGTCCCGCTGTACGTGTTGAACCATCGGTTCTTCGTCCGCCGGATCCGCGCGAGCAACGAGAAGTTTCGCGCGAAGATGGACGACGTGAGCGGCCATCTCGAGGAGCGACTGACGGGCACGGCGCTGGTCAAGAGCTACGGCATGGAGCGCGCCGAGACGCGCAACTTCACCGTCGAGACGCACGCGGCGTTGCAGCACTCCAGCCGCGCTCGCGGGCTGATGGTAGCGTTCAGCAACACGGCCGAACTCGTGCACTGGGCGGGTCATCGCGGCATCTTCCTGCTGGGCTGCTACCTGGTGATCGACGGGACGATGAGCTACGGCGACGTCCTGGCGTTCACCAGCTATGCCATGTTCCTGCTGGGCCCGGCCGTGCGGTTCAGCCAGTTGGTCAACCAGATCGAGCAAACCATGGTATCGGTCCGCCGGGTGAAGGAACTGCTGGGCGAGCAGCCCGAGCCCGACCCCGGGTGGGTGGTGAACCAGCCGGAAGTGAACTTCCGAGGCCGCGTGCAACTGGACAATGTCTCGTTCGCCTACGAGCCCGACAACCCGGTGCTGAAGGAGGTCAGCCTGGACGTGCCGGCCGGCAAGACGGTGGCGCTGGTCGGGCGCACGGGCTGCGGCAAGACGACCCTGACCTCGCTGCTGTATCGGTTTTACAGGCCGACGCAGGGGCGCATCCTGCTGGACGGGCATGACATTACCGAACTGGACCTGGGCACGCTGCGCAAGCAACTGGCGGTGGTACCGCAGGATGCCGTTCTGTTTGAAGGGACCGCTGCCGAGAACATCGCCTACGGTCGGCCGAACGCGACGCGGGAGCAGATTGTCGCGGCCGCCAAACTGGCGGAGATCCACGACGTACTCGAGAACCTCCCGAACGGCTACGACACGCCGCTCGGTCAGGCCGGGGCAAAGTTGTCGGGCGGGCAGAAGCAAAGGCTGGTGATCGCCCGCGCGGTGCTGGTCGACCCGGTGGTGCTGATTCTGGACGAGGCCACCAGCTCGCTCGACACCGAGTCGGAGCGACTGATCCAACGCGCCCTCAGGAAAGTCATGCGAAACCGCACGTGCTTTGTGATCGCGCACCGGCTGAGCACGATTCAGCACGCCGATCTGATCGTCGTGATGGACGAGGGACACATACTCGAAACCGGCACGCACGCCGAGTTGCTGGCCAGGCCCGACAGCCACTACGCAAACATGTATCGGCGTCAGTTCGCCAAGATCGGGCGCGAGCAGGAGCAGGCGGCGGCTGTCGCCTGACCGGAAGCACAAGGCATGACGGCGTTACTGGAAATCTACAGACGTTTCTTCCACATGTACCGCGGACGGCTGCTGGTGGCGGCGGCGGTGTTGACCATCGTCTCGCTCGAGCCGTACGCCTGGGGCGCGTTCACGCAGTATCTGGTGGACCAGGTACTCCAGATCCGCGCTGAGACGATCGGGGCGGATGTCCCGGCGGCGTCTGTGCAAGCGACGGCGCTGACGCACGCTCAGAAGATTCATCGGCTGCTGGTGGTGGCGGTGGCGGTACTGGGCCTGCATCTACTCTACATGCTGGGCAAGTGGTGGAGCTGGTATCGCGTGGCGATGATCAGCGAGCAAACCGTATTCCGCATGCGTCGGCAGCTGTTCGAGCGCCTTCAGCGGCTTCAGATGCTCTTTCACGACCAGCGGGAAACCGGGCGCCTGATGGCCCGCGTGATCGACGATGTGTCGGTCATGCAGTACCGCTTCTCGCCGACACTCATGCAAACTGCGACGGCCGCGACCAGCATCGTGGTCGGTCTGTCTCTGGCGATGTGGATTCAGCCGCTACTCGGGGCGATCGCCTTGCTGACGGTGCCCGCCTATGCGGCGTTGATGTTCCGTTATCTGCCGCTGCTCAAGCAGCAGGTGCGCGAGATCCGGAAGGAAAACTCGTCGCTATACGGTCTGATACGTGACCGTCTGGCCGCGCCGCGCGTGGTCAAGTCGTTTCGGCAGGAGCGGCGCGAGCAATTACACGTGCATCGCCGTGCATCGAGCATGCTCCGCAAGACGGTGCGACACAACGTTTCGAGTTCGTGGCTGTGGGCCCTGGCGGGGTTGATCGCGGCGGTGGGCACGGCCGCAGCCATGGGGCTGGGCATCCGCATGGTCATGCAGGGCGAGCTGACCCCCGGTCGCCTGCTGTTCTTCCACGCGACCGTCACGATGCTCTTCATGCCCGTGGTCACACTGGCCGACATCGTCGGGCAGGTGCAGTGGCTGAGCGTGGTGTCGGAGCGGCTTTGTGACATCCTCAACGAGCCGATCACCATTCAGGATGAGGACGAGGCCGCTCTGATCGAGCATCCGCGAGGGGCGATCCGTTTCGAGAACGTCCAGTTGCGCTACGGCGAATCGCCTCGTCAGGCGCTGACTGACATCTCGATGAAGATTCCGGCCGGGGCCAAGGTCTGCATCATGGGCCACAGCGGGGCGGGCAAGACGAGCCTGGCGAGCCTCGTGCTTCGACTGTACGACCCGACAGGTGGACGCCTTCGGATCGACGGTGTGCCGTTGACGCAGATCAAACGCACCCAGTTGCGCCAGCTCGTCTCGTACGTGCCGCAGGAGGCGATCATCTTCGGCGGGACGCTGGCCGACAACATCGCCTACGGTGCCGTCGACGCCACCGAGGACCAGATCGTCGCGGCCGCGAAGGCAGCGGAGGTCCACGAGTTCATCGACTCGCTGCCGGGCAAGTACAACACCTTCGTGGGCGAGCGGGGCCTGACGCTGTCGGGCGGCCAGAAGCAGCGCATCAGTCTGGCGCGTGCACTGCTGCACGATCCACGAATCCTGGTGTTGGACGACGTCACCAGCGCGCTCGACGCCCATACCGAGGCACGGATCCAACGGACCATTCAGTTTGCCCTTGCCGATCGCACGGCCCTGATCATCACACACCGGGTGAGCATGTCGGCCCGCGCCGACTGGACCGTCGTGCTGGACCACGGGCGGATCGTCGAGCAGGGAACCCACGAGGACCTCCTGGCGCTGAAGGGCCACTACTGGACGTTGGTGCGAGATCAGCTTTCCGAGAGCGATCGGGTTCGCCTGAGCTTCGACGCGTCGGCGCCGGGTTCGTAACGGGCGGCTTCACCGTTCGGCCCGCGTAAAGGGGTTGCCGGTCAACCGGCCGGCAGCTTGGCCAGCGCATCGTCCGAACCGATCAGGATCAACACGTCAGACGGCAGGATTTTCGTCTCGGCCGTGGGCACCGACAGGATCTCCGATTCGACCTGTTTGCCGTCCTGCTTGACGGTGACGGTGCGGCGGATGGCCACCAGATTGACCTGGTGCTTCTGTCGCAGGGCAAGCTGCCCGGGGGTCTTGTTGGCAAACTCGTGAGGCGCGCGGACCTGCACGAGAGCGTGGCCCTCGCCCAATTCGATGTACTCCCTCAGGTGCGGCAGCATGAGCCGATTGGACCACCGCATCGCCGACTCGCGCTCGGGGAAGACGATCGCGTCGGCCCCGATCTGGCGCAGGATTCTTCCGCGGCGCTCGCTGCCGGCCCGCGCGATGACCCGCGGCACGCCGATGGCCTTCAGTGTAGCAACGGTCAGGGCGTTGGCCTCGAAGTCGGTGCCGATGCCCACGACGGCGACGTCTACCTTGTCGATGCCCTGGGCCAGCAGGGCGTCGCGCTCGCTGGCGTCCATGCGAACAGCCAGGGCCACGTCGTCGCGAATGTCATCGATCAGGTCACGGTTGACGTCGACGGCGATGACTTCGGCGCCGGCCTGCGTAAGGGCCTGCGCCAGCTTCATGCCGAAGCGCCCCAATCCGATTACGGCGAACGTTCGGTTAGCCACGTGTCTACCCCATAATTACGTTTTCGGCTGGATAGTCGTATCGCGCGGCGCGCTCTCTTCCTGCCAAAGCGATCAGCAGGGTGAGTGGGCCTATCCTGCCAGCGAACATCAGCACGATGATGACGCACCGCCCCAACTCGGTCAAATGCCGGGTGAGCCCCGTCGACAGCCCGACCGTGCCGAACGCCGAGACGCTCTCGAACAGTACGTCCAGAAGCGGGGCCGACTCGCTGTAACATAGCAGCAATACGCCGGCGCTCAGGAGGGCGATTCCAAGGGTGATGATCGCGGCCGCGCGGCGGACCAACTGGGGTGCGATGGTCCGGCCGAACGCCTCGACGTTCCCGCGGCGCTTCAGCGTGGCCAGGACCGCCAGCAGCATGACGGTCATGGTGACGGTCTTGACGCCACCTGCCGTCGAGCCGGGCGACCCGCCGACAAACATCAGCAAACACAAGAGAAAATGGCTGCCAGGCGAAAGACTGCCGGGGTCAAGCAGAACGGTGTTGAACCCCGCCGTCCGGGCGCTTACCGACTGGAACACAGCCGCCAAGGCACGCGGGCCAGCAGTCATGGACGCCATCTGGTCCGGCCGCCAGGTTTCGCCGGCCGACGACGCACGCACCGACTCGCCCGCCCACAACAACACCGCACCGACCACCAGCAGCGCGGCCGAGCTGACCAATACGATGCGACTGTGAAGGCTCAGCGTTCGGCGGCGCGGGGCCGGTCGATGCAGCCTTTCCGGGTTGGCGGGCCAGAGCATGCGGAGACGCGCGGCGAGCCGCTGCCCCAGATCGTACAATACCGGAAAGCCCAGCCCGCCGAGCACGATCAGCGGCATGACCACGCCGTAGACCTGCCACACGCCGCGATAGCGAATCAGCGAATCAGCGTGCAGGGAGAAGCCCGCGTTGCAGAACGCGCTGACGGCGTGAAACACGGCGTAGAACCACGGGTACGGATGGTCGCCGAGCTGACGCACGAACATCGGATACAGCACCGCCGCACCGAGCGCCTCGATCGCCAGCGTCGCCACCAGAATGAACCGGACGAGACGACCGATCTCGCCGAGCGTCTGGTGACTGAGCACGTCCTGCATGACCACGGACTGCCGCACCGACAATTGCTGGCCGAGCAGCAGGCCGAACACGCTGCCGAAGATCATGATGCCCAGGCCGCCGAGTTGGATTAGCACGAGGATGACAACTTGCCCGAACAGGGAGAAGTCGGTGCCCGTATCGTAGACCACAAGCCCGGTTACACAGGTGGCGCTGGTGGCCGTGAACAGACAGTTGAGCGCGTGCTTGTAGGGCATGCGGCCATAGACATTGTCGAACGTGGTGGCCTTGGGCAGCATCAGCAACGCCGTCCCCGCCACAATCAGGATCAGGAAGCTGACCACCAGCATTCTCGGCGGCGGCAAGGCGGCGGCCGATACGGCGACGTGGAAGCGGAAGGCCTCCACGATCAGTTGGACGCCGAGAAAAACCTGAATCGTCGCCACGTAGATCGTGCCGGCCGCCAGGAACAGTTCCCTCGCAACCACCAGCACACCCAACCCGATGACGATCAGGGCGAAGTCCAGCCAGTGGTCCCGCAGGTATCTTTTCCGATCTACCACGGTCCACAGCTGCTCGATGCGCCACACCACGAACAGGCCGACCGCCACGGCCTGGACCGCGTGCAGCAGACGGATGGAGATATATCGCTCCGGGTGACCGAAGCCCCGTTCGACTGCCAGCGACACCACGGCGGCAGCCGCCGCGACTACGGTAGCCCACTGCAACAACCTGGTCGCACGGTGTGCAAAGCGGCGTTGCGTGATCGGACTCCTATGCCGTACCGGGTTTGTGACCCGACCGAGCCCGGGCGCCGGCGCGTCAGGGCTTCCTGTATACGCTTTTAGGGTCGAAGACTTTTTCGGCGATGACTTGCCACGTTCGGCTCTCATCGAGCTGCCGGAAGAAGCAGCTGCGGTAGCCCTCGTGACAGGCGGCGCCGACCTGCTCGACCTTGATCAGCACGGTGTCCGCGTCGCAGTCGGTATACACGCTCTTGACGTGCTGCACGTGTCCCGATTCCTCGCCCTTCATCCAGTACTTCTGTCGGCTGCGAGACCAGAAATGCGTCTTACGCGTCTCGATCGTCTTCTCCAGCGACGTGCGATTCATGTAGGCGACCATGAGCACCTCACCCGTCTGCTCGTCCTGGATGATCGCCGGGATCAAGCCCTTGTCGTCGTACCGAAGTCCGTCCGCACCTTCCATCATTACGTACCTCCGGGAAAAACGCAGAGCGAGCCGCTCGGTCGAGCGACTCGCTCCTCGGGCAAATTAGCCGTGGCGTCGGCAGAACTATACATGATCATGCAACGTCAATCAACAAAAATTTTTCACCAAGTCGCCGAATCATCGCCCGCCGGAGCGATGCGTGTTCGCGTCGTTCCAGTCGGCCGTCCGCCTCGGCGATGCGCCGCGCCTCGGTGCGCGCCGCCGCCAGCAAATCCTGGTCACCCATGAGGTCGGCCACTCTCATCTCGGGCAACCCGTGCTGCCGCGCGCCGACCAACTCGCCGGGACCCCGCAGCCGCAAATCTTCCTCCGCGATGAGGAAGCCGTCGTTCGTGCGGGCCACCACCGACAGCCGATCGCACTGGGCACGCTCGGTCGAGCCGGCCACCAGCAGGCAGCACGACTCTCGCGAGCCCCGGCCGATGCGCCCGCGAAGCTGATGAAGCTGCGACAACCCAAACCGCTCCGCATGGTGGACCATCATCGCGGTTGCGTTGGGCACGTCCAACCCCACTTCCACCACCGTCGTGGCGACCAGTACGTCAATGTGACCGCGAGCAAACTCATCCATCACCCGCTGCTTGTCAAGCGGCTTGAGCTGGCCGTGCAACAGGCCTACACGCAGGCCCGCGAACGGGCCCTCCGCCAAGCGCTCGGCTTCGGCGGCCGCAGCGGGCAGATCGCTCTGATCGTCCTGCTCCAGCCGGGGATACACGATGTAGGCCTGCTCGCCCGCGGCCAGGCGCCGCCGAATGATCTCGTAGCCCAGGTCGTGCTGATCGGGCGTGAGCACTCGTGTCTCGACCGGACGGCGGCCGGGCGGCAACTCGTCGATGACCGACACCTCGAGATCGCCGAACACCGTCATGGCCAGCGTGCGCGGTATGGGCGTGGCGGTCATCACCAGGTAGTGAGGCCACACCCCCTTTCCGCGAATCAGGGCGCGCTGGGCGACCCCGAAGCGATGCTGCTCGTCCACGACGACCAGCCCCAATTGTGCAAAGCGAACGTCGCCCTGAATCAGGGCGTGGGTACCCACGACGATGTCCAACTCGCCTTTGGCAAGCCGGGCGCGCAGTTCGTTCCGCCGGCGCCGGGCGAGCCCGCCGCACAGCAGCGCAAAGCGAACCCGGCTTTCCCGAAGGTAACGGGACAGTTTTTGGTAATGCTGCTCGGCGAGAATCTCGGTCGGTGCCATGATGGCCACTTGCCGTCGATGGGCGACCGTCGCCAGGGCGACATAGACGGCCACAGCCGTTTTGCCCGATCCGACGTCCCCTTGAAGAAGTCTGTTCATCGGCCTGGAACTGTCCAGATCCTTCTGCATCTGCCCGACCACGCGCTGCTGCGCCGCCGTAAGCGAGAACGGCAGGCGCGCGCGAATGCGGGCGTCCAGCTTCTTGCTGATGGGAATCGGTTGGGCACGGGCCGACTCGGTCATGCGCCGCCTGCGCAGCGCAACCGCCAACTGGATCATCAGCAACTCGTCGAACGCCAGACGCCGGCGCGCCCGCTCGAACTGCGCGTCGTCTTCGGGATGATGCATCTGCCGGATCGCCCAGCGCCGAGTCGGCGCGGGCTGCTCGCCGCGCATCTCGGTGCAGGACCATTCCTCCACCGCATCCAGCGCCGCGGTCAGAGCCGAGTCGACCAGACGCGCGATCTGCCGGCTCGACAGGTCCGCCGTCGCCGCGTACACCGGCTGATAGCGTCGGCCAGCCGCGCCCGGCTCATCGTCGTTGAGCCACTCCATGCGCGGGTTGACCATTTGCGGGTTCCCCTCGTGGTTGCCCACCTTGCCATAGAGCCGCAAGCGCTGCCCGACTTGAAGCTTGCCCAGGAGAAACCGGGCGTTGAACCACCTGATGTAACACTCGCCCGTGTCGTCCCGCACGACCCCCAGCAGAGACGGCCTGACCCGTCCCCATCGGGGCTGAAGCTCGACCAACTCGCCCACCACGGTGGCGGCTTGGTCCTCGCGGAGCTGGGCGATCGCGCCGGCCGCCGGTTGATGGTCGATACGCACGGGCGCGTACTCCAGCAGATCCTCGACCGTTTGAACCCCCAAACGCGCCAGAAGCTCGGCCCGCGCCGGTCCGACCCCCCGCAAGAAACGTACCGGACTGTCCAAGCGAATGTGTGCCATAGCCTGGAATGCGCCCAGACGCCCGAAAGACGCCTACGCCTATATCTTCGCCGACGTGGTTATAGCGGGTTGCAGCGTGCGGGGCAAAAAGGGTCGCGGTGAGCCCGGTCCGCCGCCTGCGTGCGCCGGCCGCACGCCATCGCGGCCGAGCGGAAACTGGTTACGCGCTCGGTTTGTCGTTCGTTTCGCTGTGTTCGACGTCGGTGATCATGCCGATGCGTCTTGTGTGTCGTCCGCCGTCGAACGGCGTGCGCAGCCACACTTCCACGATTCGCTGCATCAGCGACTCGCCGGTCAGATCGGCAGCCAGGCAGAGCACGTTGGAGTCGTTATGGCGACGCGCCATCTCGGCCGTCAACTCGTCGTGACACAAAGCCGCCCGAATGCCATGCACCTTATTGGCGACGATGCTTGTGCCGATGCCCGTCCCGCAAAGCATGATTCCCTTTTCGGCTTCGCCCAAACGCACGCTCCGCGCGGCGCGGTACGTGACGTCCGGGTAATCACAGCTCGCGGCGCTGTCGGTTCCGAAATCGGCGACTTCGTGGCCCTGCTGGGTCAAAAAGGCCCGCAGATGCTCCTTGGCCGGAAATCCTCGATGGTCGCTGGCAAGCGCTATCTTCATACGGACAAATCCTTCAGTCGTTCCTGCAACGCGTCGGCGATCCTCGCAGCGCAGCTATCGTACGCGTCCTCGTCTCCGCCGATAGGATCGGCGATGTCGCCGCCGGGGTCAAGCCGATCGGTCTTGAAGGACGCGCCGGGCTGAATGGCAAGCACCGTTTCGCTGTGGTGGTCGCACATGGTGAAAATGTGGTCGGCCTGACTGATTAGCTCAGCCGTCAGCGGCTGGCTTGAGTGATGGGAGATATCCACGCCGCGCCCGCGGCAGGCCTGAACGGCATTGTGCGAGGCCGGCCCGCCCGCAGGGGCCATCGACCCGGCCGACAAAACCTCAACGCCGTGTTCCGCCAGTTCGCCGGGCCGACAGCCGAGTCGCTCGGCCAGCATCCTGCGGCAAAGACCCTCAGCCATGGGCGAGCGGCACGAATTGCCCGTGCAGACGAACAGGACAGCCAGAGCGGCCAGCCGCCGGATCGTGCGTTCGTCATATACGCCGGGCCTGAGAATCTGATAGCCCTTCTGGTTCACACGGACGATCGTCGAGGCCCGGGCATACCTGGTCATCCCCGCGTCGATGACCAGATCCACCTTACCTGCCAAATCCTCCAACGCCTCAGACGCGTCCCGGGGCGGGGGCTGGCCGGCCAGATTCGCGCTGGCCGCTACCACGGGCACGCCCGCCCGGGTAAGCAAATCCCGGGCCAGAAGGTCGTCGGGGCATCGCAGGCCGATCGTGCCCTCATGATAGATCGTGTGGTGCTGCCCGGCGGGCAATTGCCCGGCGACCTCGGCTGTGGCAGGATCGCTCACGCTGAGAATCAGCGTAAGCGGCCCGGGCCAACCCTTGGAGATCATGCGCCGCGCCACCGGGCTCAACTCGGGCACGAACGCGTCGGCATGCTGTGGCTGGCCTATGTGGACCGTGAACGGCTTGTCGGGCGGCCGCTGCTTGATCTGCCGTAGACGCTCCACCGCATCGGGCCGGGCCGCGCTCGCGCCGACGCCATACACAGTCTCGGTAGGAAAGGCCACCAGGGCGCCCTCCGCCAGCAGACGCGCTGCCTGCGCGACAGCGTCGCGGTAACTCTCGCCAGCTTGGGCTTTTATGACCTGCGTTTCCATACCCAATGCGATCCAACGGCCCGGCTCAACGAAGCGCCGCGCATTCTCCTCTATCGCCGCTGGCCTGTCAAGCCGAGCGATAGACGTTTGTTGGCCTAAAGTCATAAAAACAAGTGACTTATGCGCCTGGATGCCGAAGCGGCATCCGCCTGTCGCACGCCTCACTCGCGTGGACGAGGCCCTGCCGGCGCGGACAGGCCTAGGCGCTCGAAGACCGTTTGGTGGCGAGAGCCGCCGCCAGAGGCGGACGAATCTACCTCGACCGGCAGCGACAGTGTGTGCGTCTGGGGAGCGAGGCAGCGGCGATCGTCGCACGGCTGGGTTACGACCTCGAACACGAGTTGGGTCGGGCCGCTGGGTGCTTCGCGAGTGACCTCGACGGGCAGGTGCATCCAGACAGATCCGGTGTAGATCGACATTGCCTCCTGGCTGAACGGCAGAGCCACCGATTCACCCTCGGGGTAGGTGACCGAGCCAGCGACAGCCGGCCCGGACCGCAGATCGACCGTGGTCGGGATCAAATGGTCTTGCCCCGGTCGATGCGAGTTCACGTGCCAGCCGCGGTCGATGCTCAGCCGCAGCGCAGCGTGCACGCGACTGCCCGGAGCCACCCGACGATGCGTGATGAAGGCTTCGACGGTCACCGGCCCCTGGTGTGAGCGAGCGTCGGCCCGAGGCTCGCCCGATGAGGTGTCGGGCACGGGGGCGCTGGTCGGGCGTGACGGCTGGTCGAGGTGCCAGGCCGCCGCCAGCGCAAGACTGGCAGCCGAGTTGGGCGCGCGTCGTACAACAGACTGAAACGCCTCGAGTGTGACAGCTGCCTGCTCGGCGTAGCGCGATCGATCGGTGAGGCGGCCCAGCGTCGTCAGGACGCCGGCCGCTACGCTGTTGCCCGACGGGATTGCCCGGTCGAACGGGTCCTTGCTGCGCAGCAGCAGGTCTTCGTGGCCGTCAGCGGTGAAAAAGAAGCCGCCACCCGCCGAATCGCGGAACCGCGCCAGCAGCACATCGGTGAGCCGTTCAGCCTCGCGGAGATAGCGCGGCCGGCCGGTCGTTTGATGGAGTTCGAGCAAGCCCTCGGCCAGAAAGGCGTAGTCGTCGAGGTAGGCGTTCAGCTTGGCCTGGCCGTCCCGGTAGCTCCGCAGGAGGCCTCCGTCGGCCGTCATGGCGTCGAGTATGAAGTCGGCGGCACGTTGTGCGGCTTGGGTGTATCGAGGCTCACTCAGCGCACGACCGGCATAGGCGAGGCTGCCGATCATCAGGCCGTTCCAACTCGCCAGCACCTTGTCGTCCAAATGGGGCCAGACGCGCTCATTGCGGCGCGCAAGCAGCTTGCCGCGAGCGATTGCCAGCCGCTCGCCGAGTTGCTGAGGGTCGATCGCTTGAGCCTGGGCGATCTGCTCGAGCGGGCGCGTCAGGTGAAGGATGTTCGAGCCCGGACGGTGGCCTGTGGCCTCGTCGCGAAAGTTGCCGTCGGCTTGGACGTTGTAGACACGACAGAAAAGTTCTCCTTCGTCGAGCCCGAGGATGTCGAGGATCTGGTCGCGGGTCCACAGGTAGAACTTGCCCTCCTCGCCCTCGCTATCGGCGTCGAGGGCTGATCGGAAGCCGCCGGACGGATCGGTCATCTCGCGCAGCACCCAATCGCAGATGCCGACAGCCACGCGTCGATGCTCCTGGTCACCCGTGAGCGTGAAGGCTTCGGCGTAGATGCGCGCGAGTTGGGCGTTGTCGTAGAGCATTTTCTCGAAGTGCGGCAGGAACCATCGGTCGTCGGTCGAGTATCGATGGAACCCGCCGCCGACGTGGTCGTGGATACCCCCCAGGGCCATAGCGTCGAGCGTGCGGGTGACCATTCGCAGGATCGACTCATCGCCGGTGCGTCGGGCCTCGTACAGCAGGAGCCTCAGTCCGCTGTGCGGCGGGAACTTGGGCGCGCCGCCGAAGCCGCCGTGGTCTTCATCGAACGACGCGCGGAGGGCGTTCACAGCGATGGTGACCAGGTCACGGCTGAGCGCGTCACCCTCGGCGCCGCCGACGGTGGAGACCTGTCTCATGGCGGCAACGAGCTGATCGGCCTGGGTTTCGACGTCCTGCCGGCGGTCCTTCCATACCTCCGCGAGCCGGGTGAGTACGGTCCCAAAGCCCGGCATACCCGTGCGGTCTTCGGGGGGGAAGTACGTGCCGGCGTACCACGGCCTGCGGTCGGGCGTGAGCCAGACCGAGTTGGGCCAGCCGCCGCGCCCGGTGAGCAGTTGCGTGGCCGACCTGTAGATCTCGTCGACGTCGGGGCGTTCCTCGCGGTCGACCTTGATGGCGATGAAGTGCGCGTTGAGCAGTCGGGCTATGGCCTCGTTCTCGAACGACTCGCGCTCCATCACGTGGCACCAGTGACAGGTGGAGTAGCCGACCGACAGGAAGACGGGCTTGTCCTCGCGTTTGGCGCGCTCGAAGGCCTCGTCGCCCCAGGGATACCAGTCGACCGGGTTGCGGGCGTGCTGGAGCAGATAGGGGCTCTTCTCGTGAATGAGACGATTGAATTCGGCTCCGCCGTCGGCCGGCAGCATGGCAATCTCCTCTGGCAACGGCAGGGGTGGGCGCTGATGCGGCCTGCTCGTCGGCGCGCCCGTCGCGGTGTGAAGCTGAATCGCCGATGCGGCAAGTGCGACAGGTAGTCCGGTCAGTTTCCAACTCGCGCCTCGGCCCATCCGTTACCTCGATATGATCACGTACAAACGAGAACGGCCGGCCCGACCGTTCGGTGCACTGATTGTAGGCACCGCCGGGCGGCGAGGCGGCGGGTCGGGATGAGCCGCGGCCAATCACTCGGACGGATGTCGGTGGGCGGCGCCGCACAATCGAGTCTACATACGAAAATCCGGGATGGTTACGCGGTGGCCTCAGCCGTTGACACTGCGGACGCCCGAATCTCGCCACCACGATGCCATCCGCTCGAGTTGACCGCAAGCACCGGCGGTTCAGCAACACGTATTCTTGACCTGGGGGGTTCGCAGGCGATATGCTACGCGGCGGAATTGTGTACTGCGTGGGGTATGTTCTCGGCAACGAGCAAGACCATGCCCCGATTGGATTGTTCGCGGGACACCAAGGGCGGTCGGATAGCCCTCGCTTTGTGCGGGCTCGTCTGCATAGAGGAGAAAAGACCATGAAGACACGTAAGCTCCGACTCATTCTGCTTGGGTGTGTGGCGGCTATGCTTGCCGTTTGGGCCGTCTATGGCATAGCCTTTAAGACACCTCAGGCTGGCGTGAATCAAGACAGACTCCAGCAGGTGTCTGAGCAATCGTCGTCCGACACCAACTCGTAAGGCAAGCCGTGGGGCCAGGCCGTTGACCTGTGGGGGTGAACACACGGACGGGCAAGTCAGCCTGCGGCGGACGGCACTCACCACGCAGAAGATACCGCATTCCAGGGAGGCACGCCCAGGTAGATGAGAGCCAGCTGGACGAGAAAGCCGACGATCAAAGAGATCCACAACTGGCGGAGCTTGGTCCGGAGCCCATGCTCACGCAAACGAAGCGAACACGCCGCAACCATGGCAAACCCGAGCACTTCCGCCACCAGTCCGACGCGCCCGTGCAGCACGAACAGCGTAAAACTCAACCCGTAGAGAAATGCCAGGATCCGCCAGGGCCATTCGAGAGGAATCGCCGACGCTTGAGCCGCCTCGGACTCGGCCGAAACCTGCAACGAGTCGGTGCTTTGCTCGAGATCGGCAATCTGTTGGGGCGTCAGATGGCGCTGCGCCAACTCCTGTTTTGCGAAGGCGATGGCCTCGGCCTCATACTCGCCCGGCCGGGCCCGGCTGTACGCAAGGAGGTCCTCGTCCGACAACGAGCGGATGTAATCTTGCACCTCGAGCCTGAGGCGCTCTTCAGTGGAAGGATTGCTCTGCGATGACCCGGCCGGCTCACGCGGCGAAGACGGCGAGGGTGTCAACCGCGAGGACTCATCTGCGTCGGCCATGGCAGCAGGCCTCCTACACGCGACGCCAACAGCTCATTATCGCTTACCGTACCGTCGGACGTCAGCGTAGCCTGAGCCGACACTCGCTGCAAGCGGATGTGTTCCGCTGTGAATCCCGCTCGTCCGGAGCCAATCATCGCGGGCTCGCCTTGTCCACGCGGGTGCCGGGGACGCGCGTCCGAAGTGAGCAGACCCATAGCGCTAGAATGCAGCCGACGCCTGGCGCTATGGTACGATCGGCTCGGTTGGCGGTATCATCATGCCGCAGCATCAAGGTGGTATGCATGTCGGCTAACACATTGCCCATCGGCGCGCGGAGCGTACAGAAAGGTTCGTGATGACGGAGCTGGAGCGCTTCCTGTCGGTCGTTCGTTTCGAGAAGCCCGACTACTGGCCGTCGCTGACGGCCTGGGGCGTGGGCGGTGTGCACCAGGGCGGCTTGCTCAAGCTATACCAGGAGGGGCTGCCCGAAAACGTCGGCGAGATGGAAAGCTGGTGTCGCTACTGGGGCCAGTGCACCTTCGAGAGCGTCGAATCGATAGGCCGCGACGCGCCGGGCATCAAGACCGAATCGTGGATCGAGGGCGAGTTCGAATACGTCCGCAGCGAGACCGGCGCCCTCACGCGACAGGTTCTCGACAACGACCTGATCTACAGCATGCCCGACTTTATCGAGTTCGACGTCCGCGACCGCAAGTCGTGGGAAACGTTCCGCAGCCGCATCACGTCCCGCCGCAAGGCCGACGTCGAGGAGCAGGCCGAGCGACTCGATGGCCGCACGCGACCGGCGTCGATCAGCGCCTGCACCACGTGGGGCACGATCCGCAGTTGGATGGGGCCCGAGCGCGCCCTGCTGGCGATCTACGACGACCCGGACCTCGTCCGCGACATGATCGACTGGCAGACGTGGAATTTCGATCAGTTCGTCGCCCCCGTCATCGAGCGCTATCGACCCGAGGCCATCCTCGGCTGGGAGGACTTCTGCTACAACCACGGCATGCTCATCAGCCCAGCCGCCTTCCGCGAGTTTTGCGCCCCGCACTACCGCCACGTGGCCGAGGTGGCGAGAAGCTGCGGCGCCGAGCTGCTCATGATCGACTGCGACGGCAAGGTCGACGAGTACACGCTGTTGCTCGAGGAGGTGGGCTTCAACGGCTGCTGGCCCATGGAGCAGGTGTGCGGCAACGATCTGCTCGACTACCGTCGCCGTCAGCCGCGGTTTGTCTTCGCCGGCGGCATCGAAAAGCAGGTCGCCTGCACCGGCAACGGGCATCGCATAGAGTCGGAGCTGGTGCCCAG
>Ga0272442_10005765_pt1 | contig 16463 bp, 15 predicted proteins | sample SSMForm2O_FD_200262 | JGI IMG/M metagenome (GOLD analysis project Ga0272442, IMG submission 200262) | Marine sediment archaeal communities from Little Sippewissett salt marsh, Falmouth, MA, United States - SSM-Form-2O | ecosystem: Environmental > Aquatic > Marine > Wetlands > Sediment ...
GGCGCCGCCGCCCTCCCATTGGTACCGGCTATAGCATTGATAGAGATTGGCGAGAGCATATTGGACCACATTCCTGTACGCCTCGGCCTTGTCGATCAGATACACGGTATAGAAGCCGTTCAGGTTGTAGCCCCAGTTATCCGTCAGCTCATCAGCATGACGGCCGGTGTGCGGATCAATCCAGTTATAAAACAAACCATGCCGGTGACGACCGACCTTCAAAACGAGATTGAGCATCTCATAAAGGGGCTGTCGGTAGGCATTCTTTTTGCTCGGCATGGCGAAATGCACCGTCGCGTACAATTCGCACAGGCCGGAGATGATTTCGCAGCCGTGGTCATCCAGCGATAGTCTCTTCTGACTGCGCGTCGGATGGTGAACGTCCAGCAAATAAAAATCGCCCAGACGAATCGCCCAATTCAAGTACTTCCTATCCCCCGTCATCCAATAAATTCGAGAGAGCGTCTGGAGCATTTCACCGTTGATCTCCTGGTTATTTGAGACGATGTAGCCATATTTGGTTTCAATCGGCGCACGAGCCCATAGGTCATCAAGGATACGAATCATCCGTTCGGACCACGGGCTGGGCCCGATCCATTCGGTCAGCGGCAACAAGCCGTCTTTGACATACTCCGACGAGCCGAAGATAATACGATTGACATCAGGCTTCGGTGTCAAAAAACCCTGCCGAGAAAACGAATAGGTATCGGGCAGACTCCCGATGCGAGAGGTCAATCGGGTTTCGGTGCGCAAGATGTCACGCATTCGCCCCTTATACATTGACCAGTCCGTCAGGGCGGCGGTCAGCACCATGAACGGATAATTATCCGCGGCGCTGTCCTGAGCGTTCCAGATATCTTTGTCTCGGTTCAGGTTTCTCGGGATCAGTCCGGTCGTCGGATCGGCGTGTTTTAGCCAGCCTTCGACGAAACGTTTGCAGCGAACGAAACCTTCGTTGGCCCGCCGACCGTTTTCAGCAGCTTCCCGGAAGGCGCCTACGTCAATATCCGGCGACTTTCCAATGCCTTGTCGGGCCAACTGTTTCAACTGGCCCAGGTAATTCTCATACACGCCGCGAGGATTCGTGTTGTATTTTTTGCAAAGTGACGCCGCCATCCCGAGGAGCTCGCCCATCATGCCGCCGGTCCGCATCACGCGGACCGTCCCGAGCGCCACGTGCGTGACACTAATGCACCGCCCGGCCATCATCAAATTGCTGACGTTGCGTGAATAGAGACAGCGGTAAGGAACCGGATACGGTTTGATTTTGCGGAATTTGGCAATCGAACGAAATTCCTGGCCGGGAAAGAACTGGCTGTTTTTCGGATCCGGATAGTGAAGGTCGATGGACCACGTTGTCGTAACAAATGAATCCTTGAATCGCCGGCGGCGCTCAATGTCCTGCTGCTTCAGGATGATATCACCGAGCAGCCGGCGGGACTCACGCTTGCCGGCGACGTACGCCACCCATTCGAGCTGGCGGTTGGCATATTTCGCCTTGTCTTTGCTATGGTTCTTTAAATATGCCCAGTTGCCATAGACCGCCCGAAGGGCATGATCCCGGATAGCCTCGAAGTCCGTGATCTGATCGCGGTTCATCCCCGTTTCCCAGTCCCAGTCCCCACGGATCAGGTAGTGACAACTTTCCTCGTTAAATCGCAACGCCCAGGGGCAATTGGGAAAATTCATCGGCCTATCGGTTTCTACAGAGTACCACTGGACGGACGCGCCCATCGTCATCTTGTCGGGCTGCTCCGGCGCCAGCGGCTCGTCGGTCTCCGCTCTGCCTTCACGACCCATCCGGAAATCGGCGCCGGCAAGGAATCCGAGATTGCCGTCACCCGTACAATCGGCAAACAAAGGAGCGTTGAAACGATGTCGGGTGCCGTCCATAATATGCTGGGCAACCACGGCAATGATGCGATCGCCCTCCTTCTCGACCTGGAAAGCATGCATATTGAGGAACAAGTGAAGATTCTTTTCCGCTCCGACGACGTCGAGTTTTTGCTGATCGTTGTAGTGCTCAGCCGGTTGGGCGTTACCGCGAAGCCCGGTATCAAGCTCATTCACAACGCCGCCCAGCGCCGGATATGGGGGCAGATTCACCTGACCGTTCAGGTGAACGCGGACTTCCGAGCTGTTGTTACCGCCGAGCACGGGACGATTCTGTATTAACGCCACTTGCAAGCCCAAACGTGATGCCGAGATCGCCGTACACGTGCCGGCAATTCCTCCACCAACGACGACCAGATCGTAATCGTTCGCGTCCTCGGGATCATTGGGCAAACCGAGCATCTTTTGGCGAAACGCCGCTAACGACTCGCGGTCATTGGGTGGAACGAAACCGGCATCGGCGGAGAAAACAATCGCATCGCATCGGCCATCGAAGCCGGTCAGGTCCTTCAGCTTGATCACGATCTGCTTTTTCCTGATCTGGACCGAACCGCCGTCCTGCCAGTGCCACTGGGCGCCTTCGGTACCGAACATTGTATCAAGCGGCTCCCGGTCAACGATGAGTTGGAATCGGCCCGGCTTGCCCGGCGCCTTCCACGGCGCGACCCAATCGCGGGTCCGCACCCAAATGCGGTATGAGCCGACCGCCGGGAAATTTACAACCCTCGCAGCGTCCCCAACCCGACGGCCTAAACCGTGGGCTAATAGAAACGACGAACCCATTTGATCCATAAACTGTTGATCCACAACCCAACCGCCGCGATTGTCGAAACTCTCCGCCTCGATTAGAATCGTCTGCGCGCCGGCAAAAGAAACAAGCGCGCCTATCAACGTAACGCATAGCAACATACTGGGTTGACGTGTTATCTTTTCCATGTTCGCGGTGCCTCCAGGATCATCGTGTGATTTTGAGTGCCCCTTGATTGTCATCTTTTACACTGTTGTACTCTTAATCCATTATTGATGTCAAGGCATTACAGTACATGGGCCGGTCACATCAAAACGGCTCAGACAAGTCTTATGCGTCGTCAAATTGGACGGGGTACTCTTGCCAAGGCACGGCGCCGGCTTCGATGATGTGGTTGCGAAGTGCATTAAACAGAGTCCGGTACATCTTATGCCTTCTGTCCAGCGGATGCTGCTCCAGCGGATCGTCTTTGAGGTTGTAAAGCTCCATCGGCTCATAGGGGCTGTTCTGAACGAGCTTGAAATCACCATAGCGAGCGGCGTAATACGCTCGTCCTCCATAGCCACCTCCCTCGCGTCGAACCCAGAACAAAAACCGATCCTCGGTCGGCTGCGTTTTGCCAAGCAGCGTCGGCAGGATACTCCGACCGTCAATCGTATGAGTGACTTTCACCCCGGCTGCTTCGCAGAGGGTCGGATACAAATCCATCGTCAACGCGACATGCTTGCTACGGGAGCCGGGCTTGATTTTGCCGGGCCAGACGGCGCACATCGGCACGCGAATACCGCCTTCGTACATATCTTGCTTGCCGGCGCGCAGCGGACCGTTGTTGGCGCCGACATTGAGCTGGCCACCATTGTCGGAGGTAAAGATGACCAGCGTGTTGTCACTCGCCCCGCAATCCTTCAGGGCGGCGATGACCTTGCCGATGCCATCGTCGAGATGCTCGATCAGGGCAACGAGCTTGGCACGCCTTTCGCTAATGTCCATCTCGCGCTTCTTGACGCGTTCGAGCCACTCGGCGGGCGGCTGAATCGGCGTATGCGGAGCGTTGTAAGCCAAATACAAAAAGAACGGCCGGCTCGTTTTGGCGCGTCGCCGGATAACATCGATGGCCCATTGGGTGAACAGATCCGTGGCGTGGCCTTCCGGGTCGATCTCTTTATCGTTGAGCCGCATGTAATTGTTGCCGTGCCGACGGTGTTTGTAGTAGTCGTCCATCATATCGCCGAGAAAGCCATGGAAGTGATCGAAGCCGCGTTCGTTCGGCGTATTCGGTAAGGCCAGGCCCAGGTGCCACTTGCCGACGATGGCGGTATAGTAGCCGGCAGGCTTGAGCAACTTCGGTAATAGCACGGCTTGCGGAGCCAGGTAGCCCCAGTTGTTCGTAATGTGTGTGCGGATCACACCCGGCACGCCGACCAGATCGGGATATCGCCCGCTCAGCAGCGAAGCGCGCGTCGGCGAACAGACGGGGCAATTGGCGTAGAAGTTATCGAACCGCATCCCCGCCGCAATGAGCTGATCGACATGCGGCGTCTTCAAATCCGTCGCCCCATAGCTCGAAAGATCCCCATAGCCGAGATCATCGACCAGAATCATCAAAATATTCGGCCCGCTGGTAGCATCCCGCCTGTGAGCGACCTCAACGCCACCCGTCGCCAAGACCGCCGCCCCCACGCCCATCGCCTTCAAAAAACGCCGCCGTGTCGTGGCCTCACTGCATCTCATGCTCATAAACTCCTATACCCTAACGCCTTACGCCTCCATTTAAACCAACCGCCGCCGTGCTATGCACGTCATATCTTATTATACTTTCGTTCAATAAGCGAATTCTTATTATACTTTAGGCCCGAAAATTATAATAAGGTCCGCGAGACTTCGGAAGATTCTCCGTCTGCCTTGCCTGGTCTAAAGACATGGGGTGAGTCTCAGGCATCCCGTTCGAGCTTGAAGATTACGGGCCTGAAGCCATCGGTGCAGCAGGCCACAACCGCATCTTCCCGGCCGAAATAGACACCCAGAATGAATTGACGGATATCCGCCCAGGCCCACTGGCAGAAGCCCTCGGGCGGCTGATAGGGCGATGTGACGACGAATTCCTGGCCTTCCTCGAAGACCGTGCACAGCCGCCCTTCTTTACCTCTGAACTCCCGGTATAAATCGTTATGGATCGTTTTCTTGAGCACAGTGATCTTGCAACTGTTCTTAGATTTACGCTTCTTACCGGCTGCTCCTTGAATCACCGCCGCCGGGGCCATCGCACAAACCGAACTTACCGCGGCACAACTCATGAAATCTCTCCTATGCATCGTTTTCTCCAAAAATATGAACTTAGAATATCAAAAAATCTTTGACAACATCTTACAAAACTCACCCTCAATAAGCGAATCATTATCCAATGGAATAGCTCAGAAGCCTTAACTCTTACTTATTTGTTTTTTCTTCGGCTAAGACGGCTAAGAGTTTGCTGGCGGTTTTAGGCGAAAGCTGGGGAAGTTCAGGAGGCTCGGGAAAGGGTGCGGCTTTTTTAGCCAGAGATTTGGGTCGGCCGGCCTGACGCGGGGAGAGGTGCATTTTGATGATGTCCAAACAAGCCTTGCGAGCGGTTTCTCCTTTTTCTATTTTTTTACCTTTTTGACTTTTTTCCATTGTTATCAACTTCATAAGCTCCTCCAAGGCTTTGGTCGCACTGTGAGCGATCAACAATTCGCTCTGACGATAGACCCCGGCGATCTGCCGGTCGAACTGTTCGGCAAAAGCGGGATCGGTCAGCCACTTGTTGTATAACCTGCGACTCACGCGATGCTTTTTGAGTGTCTGCTGTTCGTCCAGCTTGCCCCCGAATAAATCCCCAAGAAAAGCAAGCTGTCGGACGCTTAATCGTTTCATTTTTTTCATTTTGTACCTCGCATTTCGTATGTGGTATGTGGTGTATCGTATGTGGATTGATCCGGCAGCTCTGTCAAAAGGAGGGATGAATCTCTGACCTCGGCAGATAATTTAGGATCCCGGGATCAAAAGATCAGGGGACGTAAATGCAGCAGACACCGGGCCAGCGCAAAGGATGGTTCCTGCGAAGATTGTTACCTGACTTTCCTTCGGGGGCCGGTCTTGATGGCCTTGAGGTAGCTCTTGCTCTTTCTGAGCCCCAATTGGCGCGCCTTGGTCTTGATCGAACCTTCGGACCGGTTGAGCCGTTTGGACAGCTCTTTTGTCGAGGAATTCGGATAAAGCTTTGCGAGCTTCTTCAAATCCTCGTCGGTCCAGTACTGGTAGATATCGGTTTTGATCCCGATATCGTAAGCCTTCTGCCGGACCGCCGTTAGCGGCCGGCACAGCTTTTCGGCGATCATCCGGGTGTTTCCATGTGGGTATAGCTTCTTGAGGAGCTTGATATCATCCGGCGTCCACGACCAGGGGCCTTTGATCAGCTTTTTGTCTTCTTTAGATTCTACCATATTCTTTTCTTTCCCTTTTCGAACCGTCGGTCATTATCCACAATAACAAAATGGGTGTCAAGCAATTTCGCTATTTTCATTACGGGCATCTTTTCAATCCTGTTTGCCAGGAAATCCTCGCCACAGTACCAGACAATTCGTTGGGCTCGCTTTTCTCAATATTATCTCTATCATCATATTCTCCCTTTATCTTGCTCTAATTAACACAAATATATCCGACAGTAGCTATCTTCACAAGAAAATATCGGACTTTCTAAGGATTCACATTGAATTTTTGAGCAATATGTGTCAGCGCCATAGCTTTTTTTGCAGCTCGTGTCTTTTCGCCTTGTGGCTCTCGTACATTCGAGAGGGCCTTCTCGACAATTTCCTGTTGGGCGTCGCTCAGAAAGAAAACGACGGGATTGGCAAACGTTGGCTTTTTCGGTTTGGACCGGGGAACTTGGCCGGAATGCATGTGGGCTAATCGATGAATCTGCTTAGCCGTATACGGCAGAATTTTAGCCAGGTCGGAGGAAGGCTTGTGTCGATTCAGCCGGTCCATCAAGCCCAGCTTCTTGTCAAGAACGTCCGAGCCGCCGAGGCGGTTCAGTGTGGCAAGCAAGATGTCAGTTTCCTTATTATCGATATCCCAGATGACGACATCGACCGTTTTGTAGTCAAGCTGATTGAGAGCCTTCCAACGATGATACCCATTGATGATTTGATAGCAATCACATATTGCCCTTCTATCAGTGTCTGGATTCCTGCATCCGCAGGAATGACAAATTTTCGCCGGACAGGGTCGGACCACCAAGGGCTCATATCGGCCCGTCCGCTCGATGTTACGAACCAGCTTCGCGAATCTCCTTTTGCTCATCCGATTCGGATGATCCGGATGAGGGACAAGGTTTCCAATGGCGATACTGAAGAGACGATTCTTATTTTTCTTAACTCGCATCAGCAAACCTCCTTTCTGGATTGAACCAGATGTAATAAGTCGGGCGGGCGGTGAGTCTTGTCAGAATATAGCGGGTACGTTCGAGGCCGGGCACCATATCACGTCGCCGGCCGTGACTCTTGAGAAAGCGCTTGATCGCCCGCTCAATGAACTCGGTCTCAGTAGGTGTGAGGCGGCCGAGTTTTTGCTGGACCTTTTGCGGATCGATCAACTGTTCGGCTTCCACTCCAAGAAGACTAAACGCTTCGATGAGCTGGACGGTGCGGAGCGGTTGTTTAGCTGGGTAGGCTGTCATGCCGGCTCTTTCAAGGAACGGATTGACCCATCCCATCACGGCGACCGCCTCAATGATCGGGACATTGACGTGGGGCATCGTCTCTCGAACCAGGCGGCTCGCCAAGCCCATTCCACGGAATCTTGACTCGATAATCACACGGCTGATCCGGCGAACGTTCTGATTGACCAGGGCCAATTGTGTGCCGCGGTCGAGGCCGGCGAAGAAATGATCCGTCGCCACATTTCGCATCTCCAGGACGGGACTGGCCATCGAATAGACGATCACACCGATCGGAGTTTCCGGCTGGATGTCGCGAAGCGTGCCGTCGGATTTCAAGGTGAAAATCGATGCCACCGGTCCCGGACGGCTATCACGGTAGTGAAAATGAGAGAGCTGATTATAGTCCTCAAGACCACCGGGGACAATCTGTAAATTCTTGGATATAGAACAGTTCCTCATTTTTACCTCCGCATTCTTTTGTAGATCACCTGGGGAGGGCCTGTGAAATCCCTCATAATCAGAACATCCGGGGCCAGGTCGAACATGATATCTTTATGGCTCGATGCCAAAATGAAGGTTGTGCCGGTCCGTTTTGCGAATTCGCGGAGACGTTGTGCAATCACTAATGCGGTAATCCGATCCAACTCCGAGCAAAACTCATCCGCAAAGATGAACTTCTTCTGCGCCGCTAAGGCCATCGCCAACCGGAAGCGGTATTGCTCCCCGGCGCTGAGCCGGCTCGGTTGATTGAGAATACAAAAACAATCGTTTAATCCGGCGATGCTCAGAAAGCGAAGACTCATCAACAGATCACCTTCAACACAATCGATAAGTGTCTTGTCCGATGCAAGGTCAATCTGAGCCAGGTTGATCCTGTCCGAAACGGGAATACAATTTTGAAGCTCCTCCAACAAGATGCTCTTTCCCGTGCCGGACGAGCCCGTGATATAGACGATGTCACCGGCGTTGACGTCGAGTCGACAGGTATGATCGCACTTTCTGTCGGTTAGCCTGTCGACGGTCAGACCAAACATTCGACAGACGTCGACGACCCTGTCCGTTATTGCCCCCTTCCACCTGATACTTTTTGAAATGTTGAATGTCGCCATCGTTCATTCCTCGCATTTCGACTGTTGGATGTCGGATGCCGAATGTCGTATATGAATTTAATATTGATTCGCTACCGGTTTCATTTCTCTTATGAGATTCCGGATAACGGCCAGCTCTTTGCGAACGGCGTATAAACTCATGCTCCTTTTTTTGGCGATTTGCTTATTTGACAGGCCTTCAAGGAAGGAATCCCGAGCGATGGCTATCTGCCGTCGACTTAACTTGTCCCGATTTCTTACGCATGTCAGGAATTCGCCGTTTGTAAGCCGCTCGGAAAGCTGGTGTATCTTGCGGGCGACGCTCGTCTCACTAACGTCGAGAAGGCGAGCGATCTGCCGGAAGCTGTTACCATTAGTGATATACATGGTCATTAACACCTTGTCCTTTCCACTGAGCAGCCCAAGCCTCCTCCGAAGTAATTCCACATGCCGTCGTTGCACGTCTTTGACCTCTTGTACATGCTCTGAACGATTCATTTTTACGATATTCATTATTCTTCCTCCGACCCTCGTGCCTCAAAACAGCTTCCATAGCTACTTAATGTCGTCAGATCATAACTTCTGAAGCCCAAAAATCGCTTTTCCAATTTATTTTGATATATCCGATTATCGTTTAACATAAACCATATTTTAACATACTAAAAAACCTTGTCAAGTGTTTTGTTAAATAATTATTAAAAATATTTATTATTTTTACATGACCTTCCAACTCATGAATCCGTATCGCTGTACTGCATTGAGACCTAAAGATTTCTCGGCGGTCAAAAAAGAGGGTGCTACGGCTGGACAATCGGTTCTTACGATAGATCCACTTGGATTTCTGAGTCAAAAGCTGTTTTATTCAACAGAAATCCAAAGCGAGCGTATGGCCGTTTCGGTTCAATCATCGGAATAGCGAAGCTCAGTGAAAAGAGCCTCTTTACCCGATGGTATGGGTAAAACATATCAATACAAAAAAATTTCGGACTTGCATTTAGTCAATGCAATGGGATGATTAGGAAAACTCAACAGGTCAAATGATTTTTCTATATTCTCGTTCCGATGACATTGCTATAAACAGAGGTGTACGAATGAGTGGTATTGGGGATCGGTTTCAACATGAAACGAAGTACGAACCGGGTAGGATGCCTGGGCATAGGCTTATCTGGGAGGCAAAACCCGATGTGTATAAGGAATATCCCGAAGTGCCAAAGATCGAGCTTCTGTCATTCGAGCCGTCTCGGACAATGAGCTTGGATCAAGCCTTGAAGCAGCGAAAAAGCGTTCGAGAATTCCAGCCCAGGTCAATCAGTAAAGGTCAGCTTTCCTATCTGCTCTGGGCATCAACAGGTATCCAGCGAGTTGAAGACGGTTACGAGTTCCGCACCCCCCCATCCGCCGGAGCCCTCTACCCGATAGAAACATATGTGGTCGCCAACAATGTCAGAACGCTTGAGGCCGGATTATATCACTATTCGATCCGGGCCCATCAACTCGAACAGCTCAAGCACGGCGATCTCAAGCACGAAATTGCAGGGGCGGCTCTGGGACAGGGGATGTGTGCGGCCGCCGCGGCGGTGTTTGTATGGTCGGCCGTATTTGAGCGTTGTAAGTGGAAGTATGGCCAGCGGGCGTATCGATATATCTATCTCGATGCGGGCCATATTGCCGAGAACCTGGCCTTAGCTGCTGTGAGTCTGAATCTCGGAAGCTGTGAAATCGGGGCTTTATACGACGGCCAGGTCAATGCGATCGTTGGCGTTGATGGCATCGAAGAAAGTGTGATTTGTATGGCCGTGGTGGGCGTTCCTCTATGAGAATGAAAAGGGACGCCGCGGGACAACTGATGCGCGACATGGATGAACTATTTACAGCTTTAGGGCAGTCTAAATTTCGCAGCCGGTTCCACCTTTCCGGCAAAGAAGCAGCCTATCTAAAACAAAAAGGAATCGAAACAATCATCGAGCACGCTCATGTTTTCATCCCGAAGAGATTAGCACCGGCCCATCCCACGAACGACGGGCGGCAAACGCCGATGCGGAACCATCCGGTTTTTATCGCCCAGCATGCAACGGGTACGTGTTGCCGGAAGTGTCTTGAGAAATGGCATTACATCCCGAAAGGACAGCCACTCACAGAAAAACAAATCGACTATATCCTTCTGATCCTCAAGCGGTGGCTTATGAGCCAGAACGCCGAATAGCCAACCTTTCGCTAAGAAAAGACTACCCCGAACGCACTTGAAAGATCTAACGAATATTGTCCGAAAAAAGTCTTGCGTTCAGGATTAGAGAGGCTATATTCTACTTTGAGTCGTAACCGAAGGCATTGACCAAAGGCGTTTGTCAGAAAGAGGCTACGGACATTATGACGGGAAGGAGTCCGAAAGTCGTTGTCATTGGCGGCACGTATGTGGATATGGCAATACGATGCGGCCAAATCCCTTCACCCGGACAAAGCGTCGCCGGTTCGGCTCTGTCATATACAGCAACCGGTCCAGGGCCGAATCAAGCCATTGAAGCAGCGCTATGCGACTGCGAAGTCCATCTTATCAGCAAAGTCGGAGGCGATCCGTTCGCACAAATGGCACGGAACAGCTTGACGGAATCCAATGTCGACACGGAATTCGTCTTCACCGCCGAGGCCATGAATACCGGCGTTATCGTTACGTTCGTGAACGCCGCCGGCGAAAATGCCACGTGTTATTACGCCGGGGCCAACAGCGCCTTACAACCTCGTGACATTATGGACGCTGAGAAGGTGATCGCCGAAGCCAACGTATGTTTGATCCACGGACAATTACCGCAGGAAACGATCGTCAGCGCTCTGCGATGTACGGAATTGTACGGTATCAAGGTAATCCTTAATCCCGCAAGGCCATTACAGAAACCCGGACAGGAAACCGGTGATCTGCCTATCGAGTACTTTTCAGCCGATATCGTGATTCCTAATCTATACGAGGCGGCGGATATCACAGAGACATCCACAGCAAACATCCGGACCGCCAAGTTGATTGGCTCAGATTTAGTGACCCGCGGTGTGGCTTACGCCGTCATCACAATGGGCAAACGCGGCTGCATGGTCGTGGATCGAAACAGCGCCGATCAAATCCCGGCTTTCGAAGTCGATCTGGTGGACCATGCCGGCAGCGGAGATGCATTTGCAGGGGCTTTGGCCGCCTATTGTGCCGTCGAGAACAATGTCAGGGCGGCGGTTAAGTTTGCCTCGGCTGCGGGAGCCTTGGCCTGCACAAAATTTGGTTCCGTCGAAGCGCTGCCAACGAAAGCCGAGATCATCGAACTCTTGCAGAAAGAGGACACCGAGTGATTTCGGTAGAAACGAACCATGTCCGTGTGGCAGCGGAAAGAAATACAAGCGATGTTGTGGTCGATGACATCATCGAGAGCAGAAGTCGCAACCGGAAGAACGCGATCCAGTTGATCATTTCGGTAGTTCCCTAACGACGGCACGCGGAGCTTCCCGACTGTTCGGCCCAAGAAGGAGATACTGAGGACTTTGTTCGGCGCGGAGCTTAAGATTCCCCGTCTTGAAGTTGATGACAACCTTGCTGCCATAGATATCGACGAGTGTAACTTCCGTCGGCTCGACCGGCATTGTCACCTCATGTTTGTTGCCTAACGTCCAGAAAACAATCGCCTCGCTTTGGTCCTTAGTCAATCTATATACGAAGTCATCTTTATTGCCAAGATCGAGCCTCTCGTTAACGGTATATCCCTCAAGTGTGGATGATAGGACCTTGGTGGCTAAATATGCCGTCTTAGGACTCAGGTCATGATGGACTGTGCCGAATTGATGCTCCCTCTCGTTGGGATTGGTTCCGTCGTTCTTCCAGTCATACCAGATGCTGATGGGGATGCCCTGATGGAGGTTAATGAGAAACATACGGGCGAGATACCGGGCTTGTTCTTGTTCCGAAAGACGGGATTTGTCCCAATTGAGATTCGAGTATCCCCATTCGCCGGATATAATTGGCATATCTCGTCCCGCCGGGACATAACGCTTAACAAGCTCACGGAGCTTGGCGTAATCCTCGATGACCGTTTCCGGAGCTTGGGACCGATAGGGATGGACGCTTAGGATATCAATCCACTTGAGCAATCCCTTCTTGAAACACTCCTCAAACCATTCGAGCGGTATTTGCGACGTGGCTCCGGCAACCAACTGGCCGGTCGGATCAGCTTGTCTGATGCGACCAACAGTCGCCTCGACCAGCTTGCAGTAATCCTCGACGCTCGGCTGCGGACTCCAGAAATGCTTGAGGTTCGGCTCATTCCATATTTCCCACAGGATTTCTTTTCCGGCATATCGTTTCGCCGCAGCTCCGGCAAAAGCCGCGAATGCCCTTCGCCCGGCTTCCGTACGAACGGACCGCTCCGATTCGTAGAGCTTGTTGCTGTAGTCGAGAATATACAATACGTGGATATCTCGCTTGGTGCATCCCTTTGTCAAGGTGTCGTAGCCGGATGTGTCGAAATCGTAAACACCTTTGACTCGCTCGACCCTCGACCATGCGAGGTCCATTCTAATGAATTTGAAACCGGCCGCGGCGATCATATCCAGATCGCGAGGTTCGCCCGTAAAGTGGATATTCACACCGAAACCGTTCGGAATGGCTGGATGAGGTAACGATTCAATCTCTGCCCGAGCAGATGGGACAATTCCCATCACTAAGCAGAAAACATTCGCAAAGAGTACGAAGGCTGAAATCGAAGAACGAAAGAAAGGAGATTTGGATCTGAATTTTGTATTCCGTCTTCTTTGTCCTGTATTCTTCTTCATCTTTTGCCTTTCTTCGTTTGAATCCCTCAACACCATCGTCGCAAACGGCAAACGCCTGCAGGAAATCCTTTTATGTGCAGCATATTAAACGGGAAATTGTATACAGTGCTCACACGCTTTTGTCAAGCATGAAGTCCACTTTATCAGAACGCTCCTTTATCGTTCGAATAATTGGCAGTGATTCCCGAGATTGTCGTCTATATATCGAACGGGAGGATCAACACCCTGAAATCGCGTTAAGATATGCAAAACAGTTGGGATTTTCGAACGATTTACGCAGGTAGTCAGAAACAAAAATGAATTTTTTTTAAAATTGTATTACTCCTTTCATATAAAGCATTTACGCCATTAATATTGCCTACATTTTTGTAGATTTTCGAACGATTTGCGCAGGTTCGTCCAATTATGGGGGGAGTTAGTTTTTTTGTTAACTTGATTGAAAAGTTCAATAACGGAGATCAACACATGGGATTCGAGCTGGATATCTTTCAAGACGACACACTCGGCGCCGACTACGTCGAATGGATGGTGGATACGCAATCGGTCGAGATCCAAAGGCACTTCGGACGGCTGTGGGATTATTACGCGAATCCACGGATGGAGACGTGCGGGGCCAGTGCGCCCGACAGAAAGGTAAACGATTCCGGCCGATGCTACGTTCAGGCCCAGGAATACGGCTTGCCCGCAAGAATCACCGGCCTGGTACACTCGGCGCAGACCGGCGTCTTCGGCGCCCGTGACCTCAGCCAGGTGCAGCGGAAAGAGGTTGTCATTGAAAACGATATCGCGTGGCGAGTTAACGCCGCGGTTGATTTCCTGTTCGGCAAACCTATCACTTTTGTGTCCAAGTCGCCGGACGGCCGAAAAAGTGCAGACATTGACAGGGTATTAAAGGCAGTGTTTGCGGCCAACGGCGAGATCGGATTTCTTCAGGATATGGCAGTGCTCGGAAGCGTTTACGGCTTCGTCGATTGTTTCGTCAGGCCTGGCGATGAAATCATCGAACGCGTCACTTCCCCCTCCTCCTCACACCTTCCTTCTCCGGATTTGCGCCATGAGCGATCCCTCGATGATGTGCTGCGATTGGCACAGACAATCGACCTTGAATTAATTGAGGCCCCCAGAGCACTGCCTGTCCTGGATGAAAACGATTACAAAAAGATCCGTTATTATGTGCAACACTTCCAGCAGAAGAAGAACGCCCTCAGTCGAAAGAACTCATTTTTAGCCAGACTCCTGTCCGGCGGGAGACGAAGCGGCGATAGCCGGCAAGTCGTCCCCGTGACGGAAATTATCTCGGTAGACGCCTGGCAACGATACGAGGACAAGCAACTTGTCGCCGAGGGCGAATTGCCATGGGGCTTTCTGCCGGTCGTGCATATTCAAAATATCGTCCAGCCGTATTACTATGAGGGACTCAGTGACGTTGAGCCGCTCATTCCATTGCAGGACGAGCTGAATACGAGATTGTCTGACAGAGCCAGCCGGATCACGTTTCAGTCGTTCAAGATGTATCTGGGCAAGGGGATCGAAGGCTTTGAGGATAAACCCGTCTCGCCCGGCAGGATGTGGTACACCGACAATCCGGAAGCCTCCATCGACGAGTTCGGTGGAGATAGCGCCACACCCAGCGAAGCCCTGCACATCACCGAGCTCAGAGAAGCGTTGGACAAGGTCAGCGCCGTCACCCCGATCGTGGCCGGGCTCCTGAAGGACAAAGTGGGCAATCTCACCAGCGCCGTCGCGATTCGATTGACGCTGATGGGGATGCTCGCAAAGACCGAGCGTAAGCGATTCACCTACAGTGAGGGACTCCGACGCATCTGCAAGATGATCCTGGGGATGCTTGATACCGCCAACATATACAAAACAAGCGAAGCAGATCGCCAGGTCGACATCATCTTTCCCAGCCCGCTGCCGGAGAACATGACGGAGAAACTGAACGAGGCCCGGATGAAAAAAGACCTGGGCGTTCCAACTGAGCAGGTGCTCAGAGAATTAGGGTATGAGAGTACATAGTTGACAGTTCTTAGTTTGTAGTCCGTAGATCATTGTTCGTAATCGATGAACTTTGGACTCAGAACCAAGAACGAAGAAGGGAGAAAGTATGAGTCCGATTGAGACACAGGATACCTTGTCAGAAGACATCGCAGGGGCAAGCGACAACGACAGTACAAGGCTTGTCCCGGTAGCCGAATCCATCCGCTATCGCAAAAGGGCACAGAGTGCCGAGAAAAAACTCGAAGTATTAACCGAGCAACTGGCTGAGGCAAAATCGCAAACCGAAAAGATGTCGGAGCAATTGAGCACCATTCAGACCGAACAAAAGCTAACGCACAAATTGGTTTCTGCCGGGGCCGTCGATCTGGAAACGGCGACACTTATTGCCAAAGTCAGGATGCAAAACCAGAACGAAACGGATGTGGACGGCGTGATCGAGCAGTTGAAGAAAGAAAAGCACTATCTGTTCGGTGGAACGGGCGGTTCAGTGACACCTCAAAAGACCGCGAGCGCCAGGGAGCGTGTGGCAAACACTCAAACCGTTCTTGAAAGGGCTGCCAAGAAAGCTGCAACGACCGGGAATCGAACCGATTTGCACGAGTATCTGAAACTGCGAAGAAACTTTATCTGAGTTCATCGTTCATAGTTCGTTGTTCATGGTCTATGAACTATGAGCTTATAACTACGAACAAAAAAGGAGAGTAACAAATGGCTTTTACAGGAAAAGCAACATATTCAGCGGGAACGACACTGCCTGAACTGGCGGAGGATGTATCCGATTTGATCGGCATTATCTCGCCGTATGAGACGCCACTGCTGGACGCTCTTGGTGACTCCGTGAGAGAAACGACCAGCACGCATCACGAATGGCTCGAGGATGAGCTTTTGACCAATAAGGATGCGATCAACGACGATACCTATACCGATCCGAGCGCCGATACCGATTTTGTGGTCGATCATGGCAGCCGATTTCGGATTGGCGATCAGATTCAGGTTGAGGCCAGTGAGGAACTGATGTTCGTGACGGGCATCTCCACAAACACGCTGACCGTCGTTCGCGGCTATGCGGGCACCACGCCCGAGAACCTGGCCGACAATCAGGTTATCAATATTCTTGGTAACGCCGCTCTCGAAGGGGCGGATAAACCCACTGCTAGTGCCGTTTCTGTTAAGAGAGTTTCGTGTTTATCAAATCGCTTATAAATCTTTTTGGGTAAAAGATTTGCGCTACCACAATATATGGTATACATAAGTT
>Ga0272442_10005766_pt1 | contig 16462 bp, 16 predicted proteins | sample SSMForm2O_FD_200262 | JGI IMG/M metagenome (GOLD analysis project Ga0272442, IMG submission 200262) | Marine sediment archaeal communities from Little Sippewissett salt marsh, Falmouth, MA, United States - SSM-Form-2O | ecosystem: Environmental > Aquatic > Marine > Wetlands > Sediment ...
TGCATTATGAGGGCAGTTTGGTGCTTGACACGTGTCACAATTAAAACAAGCTTTAGACTTATACTCTAGATTAAGGCTCTTGGGAAGTAAAGTGCTGAATACGTCCTTCCCACTAACGTACTCTTTTTCATCTTCTTTAATGGTTTTAAGGTTTTTCCCATTATAATTGATTGCAGCTAAAATATGTGATGCGTCATCTAACGATATTTTTCTATCTTTATGTGTTAATAGGAAACATCCTGATATATGGTCATGTATACCTCCAATGATTGCCCCACCGAATCTTGGTGAGAGAATGTTTTCCTGTACTTTCATCAGGATTTCCGCTTCAGCTTTCGCCTCCTCACCTTGTATGAGATGAAGATTCATTTCATCCCCGTCAAAATCTGCATTATATGGTGGACATACACATAAATTGAATCTGAATGTTTTGTCTGGCACTACTTTAATTCGATGTGCCATCATTGACATGCGATGAAGAGAAGGTTGACGGTTGAAGAGAGCAAGATCTCCGTTCATAAGTTGCCTTTCTATAATTGAGCTAATTTCCAATTTTTCGGCAACATCCTCAGCGTTTTTTTCTGTAACCTTAATACGTCGTTTCATCCCGTCTATATCTCTTACAACATAGTTTACACCCGGGGTGTATTCGTCATGATCTACAGAGCCTAAGTATTTTTGTTTAATTATTTGTTTGCACCAGTCGATGTTGTGTAAGGTAACTCTGACTGGAACAGTAAGCTCCTCGGCCATTCTAGATGGAACGCCAAGTTCATTTATACTCAGATTGGGGTCAGGGGAAATAACAGTACGAGCAGAAAAGTTAACACGTTTACCAGAGAGATTACTTCTGAATCTACCTTCTTTACCTTTCAATCGTTGCGCCAAGGTTTTTAAAGGTCTGCCAGAACGATGACGTGCAGGGGGTATACCTGAAGTCTGGTTATCAAGATAGGTTGTAATATGATATTGCAATAGTTCCCAGAGATCTTCGACTATAAGTTGTGGTGCGCCAGCATCTCTATTTTCTTGCAATCTTTGATTTATGCGTATAACGTCTACAAGTTTATGGGTGAGATCGTCCTCTGATCTTTCACCTGATTGTAATGTCACAGAAGGTCTTACTGTGACTGAAGGTACTGGCAAAACTGTAAGTATCATCCATTCGGGTCGTGCTGATTTCTTGTTTATATCTAGGAGTGGGAGTGCTTCATCGGGTATTTTCTCCAACCATTCTCTTACCTCAGAGGGTGTAAGTTTCTTACCGTTTTCTCTCAGAGAGGTTGGTTTATCCAGCTCTATTTTACCTACTTCTCTACCACAACGGGTGCATTTTTCAGCTTTTACACAATCTTTTATAATCTGTTTTAGGAGATATGTTGTATTTCTTCCTTCTTGATTATATTTTTTAAGTTCTTTAAAATATTCTTCCCTTTGTTTATCTGTCAACAATAGATGTCCACAATCTCTGCATGTTGAACGTAGACAATTTCTTATGGTTTTTATGAGTCCTACGTGTATAACTGGCATAGCTAGATCTATATGGCCAAAATGACCTGGGCATTTATCTTTCCCTACCCTTTTCCCGCATGTTTTACATCTCAAACCTGGTTCAATAACCCCTAAACGAGGGTCCATAAGGCCCATTGCTATTGGGAATCCATCATCATCATATGTGTCGGCAGTTATAACTTTTGTAGCGCTCATTTTTCTGATTTCATTTGGTGAAAGTAATGAAAATTCTATTTTCCCAATTTTTTTTGTTATACTTCTTGCCCTTTCCATGTTTAACCCTACACAAATATAGTATTCTATACTAACGATTCTAACTTTAATCTTGGTGCAATAATCAACGATTTTAATTCGTCTATCAAAAGTTTGAATGCATAGCTCATCTCAACTGGATACACATCTGCCTTGTCTCCGCATACGGGACATCGCAATCCCCCATGTCTATCGTTTATTGCTATATGTCCACATGTACCACATACATATTTTATCGTGAGATCTGATTCGTCTAGTAGCCTATCTTTTATAACCATTGATGCTCCATGTCCTATAAGGCAGTCTCTCTCCATTTCCCCAAACCTAAGTCCTCCTTCTCTGGCTCTACCTTCTGTAGGTTGTCTGGTTAGTATTTGAACTGGTCCTCTTGATCTTGCATGTATCTTACCAGCTACCATGTGATGAAGTTTTTGATAGTATATGCATCCCATGAATATATCGCATTCCAATGTTTTTCCTGTTTCTCCATTATATAGAATTTCCTTGCCATTATGTTTAAACCCGTTTTTTACTAGCGCCTCTCTTAATACTTCTTCTGTTTCTCCGCTAAAAGCTGTGCCATCCACGATTCTTCCTTCTAAAGCTCCTACTTTTCCACCTATCATTTCAAGTACATGACCAACTGTCATTCTGCTAGGTATTGCATGTGGATTGATAATCAAATCAGGGGACATTCCCTGTTCGTTAAAAGGCATGTTTTCCTGAGGAACTATTAAGCCTATAACTCCCTTCTGACCATGTTTAGATGCAAATTTATCACCATATTCAGGTATGCGCTGTTCTCGTACCTTTATCTTAACCATCCGTGAACCATTAACTGACTCAGAGAGCATAACTTTGTCAACGGTTCCACCTTCACCATGTTGAACAGTTACAGAAGTTTCTCTTCTCTTTTGAGGTGTCAGAAAATCTGTAGGCTCCTCAAGGAATCTTGGTGGTGAAGTTTTTCCCACCAGTACATTTGATCCTTCAACATCACATTCTGGTGAGATAAGGCCATCCTCGCCTAGATTAATATATGTGTCATCACTTCGTACGCCTCGACAATCTGGATCAGGTATCTCAAAATGATCTTCTTGACCTCCGGGATATCTTTTTTCCTCGCTATTATATGTTCTGAAGAATGTACTTCGTGCAAGACCTCTTTCTATGCCTGTCTTACTCATAACCAGTGCATCTTCCATGTTGTAACCTTTAAACGATGCTACCGCTACTATGAAATTCTGTCCCGCTGGTCTCTTTGTAAATTTCATGTATTTAACAGGGTGGGTTTGGACAAGTTGCGCCTCGGGATAATGCAGTAAATGACCTCTGGTATCAGGTCTTATTCTATAGTTTGAAGCTCCGAAACCAAGGGATTGTTTTCCCATACCTGCACCCATGGTAATCCTAGGTGAAGAGTTGTGTTCGGGATAGGGAACCAGAGATGAACCTATGCCTAGAATACACATTGGATCTAGTTCCATGTGGGTATGATCAGGCGTGATATCTTTTTCTTTCAATGCAATTAAGGTGTTTTCTTCTTCCTCTGCGTCTATGTATTCTACGATACCTTCGTTTGTAAGGTCAGTCCATTTTTTCTTCCCTTCCTTCAGATCGCTAAGATCCTTCTTGGAAATAAGAAGTTTGCCCTTTTCAACAACGGCCAAAGGCCTTCTGAGTCTACCGCAGTCACAGTTTACTATTACATCATTTTCCTCTTCGTAATAGGCAATATTTACCTCACTATTGAGCAATCCTTTCCTACGTTTTTCTCTAAGTTTTTGTACAAGCTCTTTGCCATTGGTGTGTATCCCTATTAGATCTCCGTTGAGATATACTCTGGTGCCTGTAGATTTCCTGGTAATTTCCTTGATGCCATATTCCTTTAGTATACTTTCAACTTCTTCCTCGCGGAAACCTTCTGAAATTTCCACAGTTAGTGCCAAATTTTTTACAAGACCACAGTTTGGTCCTTCAGGCGTCTCGTTTGGGCATAGTCTGCCCCATTGAGTAGAATGTAGATCTCTAGCCTCAAAATGTGGTTGAGATCTTGTAAGGGGGGAAGTTACTCTTCTTAGGTGACTCAAAACCGCTAAATTGCTTGTACGGTCCAGTAACTGCGATATGCCTGCTCTTCCGCCGACCCAATTACCGGTAGCAAGAGCATGGTGAATCCGCTGGCTTAAAACATCTGAACGAAGTGACGAGCTAATCTTTATTTCTTTTCCTTTCGCATGGATTCTTTCGATCTGGTATTTCAAATCTTTGCATAGAGCTGTAAAGGCAACACGGAAAAGATCTTCCATCAAATCTCCAGCAAGCTTTAGCCTTTTGTTTGCATAATGATCTTTGTCATTTGCTTCTCTTTTACCCAACGCTAGTTCCAATACAGCCATGCCCATACGAGCCATGAAAATAGCCTTTGTAAATCGATCCTCTGGTTCGTTACCAAGATGGGGTAAAAGATTTTTATCCATTAGCGCTTCGACTCTTCTGACACGGTATTCTTTTGCTTGTCCTCCAGCAAATCTTTTGCCAAGATATGCGATAGCCTCTTCTTTTGTTGTTATTCCATACTCATTTGCGCATTCTTCTATGTTTGCAAGAACATAAGGCTCCATTTTAGGATCCACACTAATTACATCAACGATTTCCTCATCATTCTCCATGCCCAATGATCTCAACAGTATCATCAATGGTATTTGACCATATGTTGTAGGAAGTGATACCATTAACATCCCATCTTTTTTCTTCTCAACAACAGTTAACGCACGATATCCCTCCTTTTGAGAGAAAACCTTAGCAACTTCTATAGATCTTCCATATCTGCTGGTTTTTTCAACAAGCACTCTGTTTGGAGCAAGATCTTCGACAGTAATGAGTACTCTCTCCGTGCCGTTACTAATAAAATATCCACCTGGATCCAGTGGGTCTTCCTGCATTTTTTGTAACTCTTTTTTGTACTCTTCATTTGACAAGTCATGGTCTTTCTTTTCTTCCATTGCATGTCTGGCTAGGTTGCAAGCTCTTGATTTGATCATGATGGGAAGTTCGCCAATTCTTACTCCCTCTGGTTCATATTCTACTCCATCTTTAACTGGTATAAACTCTAACGTTAATGGGGCTTCGTAGGTTAAATCACGCAGACGTGATTCCATAGGTGTTAAATCTCTAATGGTACCATCTGCTTCCTTGACCGCGGGTTTTCCTATTGATATCTTGCCAAATTTTATTTTGTACCCCTCGATCTCCGGATAAATGAAACCTCTTTCCATCTCTTCTTCTTGCCCAATTATGGCATTATCAACAATATTTTGCAATCTATGTTCCAAAAAATCATCATAAGATGCAATCTGGTGATTTACTATGCTACGATTTTTATAAAAAGCATCAACAAGTTCTCTCATTTACTACACCCATCATTTGTTACTTTCCACTACAAGTCTGTAAGAGACTGCTTCTTTTGCAGTGTCACTTTGTCTAATAATTTTTAAAATTTGTCCCGGTTTTGCCCCAATATAAATCGAAACAGGATCTGTATCCAGAATTTTGGGTAATTCACTAGCTTCTATGTTGTATTTGTTAAGCAGTTCTGCTCTTTCTTTCTCAGAAATAATCATATGAATAGGGACTAATTTGTGGTTCATTATGTCGAAATGGTTTTTCTCCGTAGTCATTGTATGTTTTATCCTCCTTATATTCCAAGATTTAAGCGGGCCTGAAGGGGTTCGAACCCTTGACCACCTGGTTAAAAGCCAGATGCTCTACCTAGCTGAGCTACAGGCCCATTATAGGCTGGGACTCAAACTATATAATACTCTATTTAACACTCTACTCGTTATATACCACACTCTATCTAACATCGCTATTGAAACAGCCTACCCCAATACTAATACCTGTATAAATAGGTTATGTGCTGTGATATTGAGTTTTAAGATAATAGCTGCCATGATTTTTAAATTATTAGAATTGAGTTTATTCATATATTGATAAGCTATCGTCTAGAAATGTGTCTAGATGTTCTTCACAGTTTCCGCTGATTTCAAAATAAGTTGATTTTTTTGTTTCTTGAAGGTTATTTCATAATCTTCAAAGATTGGCTGTCTGCCTAATAGAACAGGAATGTCGTCTCTGGCAGAAACGTGTATTTGACTGTTTTCATAAATAGCTGCTTTAGTTTCCTTACCGATGACCATGTCTAGCGTCGCTTTAAATAATGATGTTGTGCCGCCTGCAGTATCGACAGAACCAGCCTTTTTCAACTTCAGATTAAGATATTTTGCTATGGGCATAGGTATGACGATAAAATCTCCACCTGAATCTAGTAAAGCCTCTATGAACGGCGTTTTTTTATCCTTGTGAAAGAATTTTACAGGAATAACTGGGTATCTACAGTAGTCGAACACGAATCTTCTATCTGACATTAGATCAGTGTAAACGAATATTGCCAGATAATACTTTTGATATTTTTATAACATCATCAGGAAATCTGTCTGATGGGTATTTTTTTTCGGCTAATCTTAACATATCTTCTACATTGGTACTATGGTCGATGATTTCATCATTAAAAAGTAAAAGCCATTCTCCAGGGTGTCCCTTGATGTAATCCTCTTTTTTCATTGGGCAACCACTACCGTTTTGGCATATATAAATCTTATGAAATTTGGCTTTTATTGCGTGTCTTTTCTATATTACTGTAAATTCTTTTTGTGGTAGGATAACAAAATTGATGGAAAAGTATATATACTATAATCTACAGAACATATTGAACTAAAATTTTGAAAAAAGATGCGAGAAGAGGTTTTAGAGATTATGAATATTATAACATTGGAAGCTTTATCAAAAGCAATAGCAAATAGAGTTGGGGTTGGCATAGAAGAAGCACGTAGAGATGCTGGATTTGTACTGGATATATTTGGATTTGACGATCGTGTTATAGATAATGTGTTGGATCCAGAGGATAGACAGTTATTTTACATTTTAGAGGAAGAAGGCATGCTTGTTACTGAAAGGGAAGAGACAACGTTGTATGATGGTAGGGAATGGCGTACACACTACTGGCAACTTAAGAAAAACACCATTCTAAATTATGCCAAGGATGAAAATAAGAGATTAAGAACTGTTCTTTACGATAAATCACAACCACTTAGAGGTATATCTGACGAAAATGTCTATGATGCGCTTACCGAGGATATTTGGATCACTAGAAAAATAAACGAATAAGGCTCCCCCTTATTTCTTAATACTTTTTTGTGTGTGAGTGTATTTTCTTTTGACTTATTTTGATATTTTCCATTCTTTCTTACCATACTATATCAACTGATTATGGCGAGATTTTTTCAATTTTTTTTTCAAAACGATGACCAAAATCTGTCTTTCACGACTTTCACAACCCCCATTTTTTTAAAAAAGTTAATAACCTTGCTTTAGTTTCCACCCTTTCACAGATATTGGAAGTTTAATGTTAACTTACTGGGGGTATGTTAATGTCGAAAGAAAGGATTATTATGAGTTCAGAGTCAGTAACTGAAGGGCATCCTGATAAAATGTGTGATTTGATATCAGATGCTATTCTTGATGAAGCATTAGGGCAAGATAAATATTCACGAGTTGCAGTTGAGACAGGTACAAAAAATGGTGGAGTAATGGTTTTTGGTGAGATGACAACTGGAGGCTACATCGACATTCCAAAAGTTGTAAGAAATACTATAAAGAATATAGGATATACAAAATCCGAATATGGTATTGAATGGGAAACATGTTCTGTTTGGGTTCAAATTACAGAACAGAGCCCGGATATTTCTCAGGGGGTTTCTAAGGGGAAAGGTTTACATAGAGAACAGGGAGCTGGCGATCAAGGAATGATGTATGGTTTTGCATGCAATGAAACAAAGGAGCTTATGCCGCTACCTATTTCACTTGCTCACAAACTTGCAAAAAGATTATCAGATGTCCGAAAAAATGGCGATATCTCCTATTTAAGACCTGATGGTAAAGCCCAGGTTTCCGTAGAATATGGTGAAAAAGGTAAACCACTTAGAGTAGATACAATTGTTGTGTCAACACAACATGATGGTGGAATATCTCATCACAGGATAAGGAATGATGTACTTGAAAAAATAATAAAACCTATTTGTAAAGATTGGATTGATAGGAATACCACATTCCATGTAAATCCCACAGGTGCTTTTGTGAGGGGTGGCCCCTATGCAGATGCTGGTTTAACTGGTAGGAAGATCATAGTTGATACGTATGGTGGTATAGGAAGACACGGCGGTGGCGCCTTCTCCGGAAAAGATCCCACAAAAGTGGATCGAAGTGCTGCTTATGCTGCTCGATATATAGCTAAAAATATTGTGGCTGCGGGTATAGCAGAGAAATGTGAGATTCAACTGGCATATGCAATAGGTATTGCAGAGCCCGTTTCAGTCAATATAGAATGTTTTGGTACCAATAAAGTCCCAGATGATGAGATAGAGAAAATTGTTTTGGAATTCTTTCCTCTTACTCCTAGTGACATTCTTAAGCATCTAGACCTAAGAAGACCGATTTTTACAAAAACTGCTGCATATGGACACTTTGGCAGAAACGACCCAGATTTCACTTGGGAGAAAACAGACAAGGCAGAATTAATTAAAAAGGAGGCGGGATTGAAAAAATAATTTTCCTGCAATTTTTTCAAAACGTAAGAATCATAAATAAGTAGAGTTATATCGCTTAGTTGTTGTTTGACATTATATGTGAGGCCTATATGGAGAAATAGATAATATGGTGGAGTTTGAGACGATAAAGGCTAAAGAAGTAAAGTTTGGTAATAACTTTATAGAGGTTTCTAGGAAAAAAGTAATAACTGAGAGAGGGGAAAATGAATTTGTTTCCATTTCTAGAGGTTTTTATCTTCAAGATGGTACAAAAGGGTGGAAAGCATCCATTACGTTGCCCAGTGAGAAAGACAAACGTGAAAAAATCGCAGATTTAGTAAAGTCTCTATAAGAAATTAGAAACTCTAAAACTGTTAATTTTCATCATGAGATTCTGTTTTTCTATTTATTTTGGCCCTTTTTTCGTTAGTTTAAAGTAGATGTAAAAATATTTGGATATGTGACTAGTGAGAGTGGTGACAGAGAGACTAGAATATATTTATTTGTTGCAGTTTTTATTATTATAGTAGTAATTTTCGCTGTTGTTTTTAGTAGTAACCAGTTAAATAATGCGTATATTCATCATGGTTTCCTAGGTGAAGATTGGTGTGAAGATATAGGAGAACGTAATAGCGGTTCACAACTTTTTGGTTTGGAGAAATTTAGTAGTTTAACTTATAGAACTGATGGTAAGTATCCTGCATATCTCACGATTATGACAATTAAAACTCTTGTGGTGATGAGTGAAAATGAGCTTAGAGATAAAACTGCAGAGTCAATAGAACAATCATTAGAAAAAGGCATAGTTGTGGATAAGGCTACTAAGGTTAGTGGAGAACGAATGTTGAAAAATGAACATAATACAATGTATATAATGTATGATGGAAATGACAACTCAAAGAATCCTCCAGAGAAGATAAAAATTATTGGTGAAGTGTGGAACTGTGGACCGTCTGGCACCTCTGTGATATGCATAGGATTTGCCCAGATTACGGATAATCTGCATGATAATTCAGAGGTAAACATCAGTCAATGGGAAAAAATTGTTAGAGATGAAGTAGGAACCTTTGTAACAGAAAGTTTCCGTGGAGAAGACGGGCTAATATATAACGTAATTTGCCATTAGTTAACTATTCATTCAATTCTGCCTTTTGTATATTATATCCCATGGGACAGTCTATGTTTTCACAGATTTTTTTTATTTTGTATTTTTTATCTTTTTTCAATGCTATGTTATGGCATAGTTCGTAATGTTCGCATCCAATTTTTTTACATTCATTTTTCTCGATTTTTGCAATGCTCCCTTCTGATAGTTTTTTGTCTATGGCAGCGACAATGGGTATTTCTTGAACTTCCACGACTAAGGCGGTTCCAATATGTATATTGCAGTTATGTCTTTTATCTCGGATTTTTGTTATCTTGTATTGTCTACCGGGTTTTAGATTGAAGCATACTGTTTTCAGTTTGCAATTTTTACATTCATTGTTTGGCCCAAGGTAGATGAACTCGGCACCTTCTTTTGCTAGGTTTTCCCCTATTAATGTTACTAACGGCATATTATATAACTCCTGTTGTTTTAGCTAATGTTTTAGCAGCTTTTTCCGTGAGCCCTGTTTCTCCAAGTATTGTGTATCTTTCTGGTCGTATTTCTTGGGCTCTTATCAGCGCTTCAACGATTTTTTTCTTTGATATTCCCAACTCTACTGAGGTGGTAGGTGCCCCTATCTTAGATAAGGCATCTCGAATTTTCTCCCAATCGCCGCCGTGAAGATAGACCATCATGATGGCACCTACGCCGCATTGCTCACCGTGTAGTGGGTTTCTTCCTTTTCTGCCCTTTAGCATGATTCCTGGTCCTAGATGATCCAGCATATGAGAGAACATGTGTTCCGCCCCAGATGCAGGTCTTGTATTACTAGCCACACTCATTGCTACGCCTGATACGATCATAGCTTTTACTGCAAGCCATGCTGATTCTTCTGTATCTGGTCTGATTTCATCTGCATGATCTATGAGAAGTTGGGCTGCTGTTTTTGCTAGTACTGCAGCATGGCTGCTAAACTCTTCATGTTTTAGCCGGTGAGCTAGTTCCCAGTCCATTACTGCAGATATGTTAGATATAACATCAGCGCAGCCAGATGCAAGCATTCTATATGGTGCTTTACAGATAATGGCCGTATCAGCAAGTATTGCCAGAGGTGATACTGCTGTTTTTGAAACAGAGCCTGTCCTATGTTTCAATGATGCACGAGGTGATGCAATCCCATCGTGGGCTGCAGATGTTGGTATGCTGATAAACGGTTTAGAAAGGTCATAGGCTGCAAGTTTTGTAATGTCAATGACGCTTCCACCACCGACTCCTAATAAAAGATCCATATTGTTTTTATTGGTATATTTGATGACATCATTCACTTCACCAACGGTTGGTGAAGAAACTATCTTTTGTTTTACTTTATAGTTTGATTTGGCGAGTATTTTAGATATTTCATCTCCTGATAGTTTCTTAGTTTTTTTATCAACGACTATTAATGCGGAGTTCCCTCCACCTATTCGATTGCAAAGATCTGCGATTTGAGACGTGGCCTTATGTCCCACAATGATCTCTCTTGGGAAAACCATAGTTTTTGATTTTGTAAATCGTTGCATTTTCAAATTGGTGAACCAAGGGCTTAATATATTATCTTTTCCTTTCGGATAAAGAAAAAATGAAAGTGGTGAAGATTTACTACGAATATCGGAGTTTTATTCTTCTAAGTTTAGTACTGTCAATAATTGGAGTTGTCCTAGTTGGATGCATATTAATGCCTAACCTATTTTACGATCAGTGGATATGGAAATATTACTGGGGGCCGATTGTATCAGATGCTGCTGGAACGACTGTATGGTATAATGGGGTACAAGCGAATCAAGGATATACTTTGATTTCTGAACTAACTTATGGTGTAATGCTTGTTATTGTTCTGTATGCAATCTATGAACTCCTAAAAAAATTAAAGATTTCAATAAATTGGATTTTTTGTCTTGCATTGCTGCCCTACATTATATTTGGCCCAGTAGCAAGAGTGATAGAAGACACCGGTTATTTCAATGAACCATTTGTTTATTGGTTTATTTCACCTTTGATATATATTCAGATTACCGTGTATGTTCTGGGTTTTTTGTTAGTGGGATATCGTTTGCAAGAATTATCTAGGAGAAAAACACCTAAAAAAATCTTAGCATATTCATTTTCAATTTTTGTTTTTGTAGATATTTGCTATACCATATTATGGATTCTAGGAATAGATTATGGTGCATGTAGTATCAATCCATTGGTGTTTTATCTTCTTTCATTTTTTGCCTTTCTGCCGACACTGTATGTGTTTTTTAAACAAAAAACTCAAACAGTAAATACGGTTGTTTTCTCGGGAGGTCTATTTCTTTTGTCTCCCTCTTTGTATTTGATCGCTCGTTGGATTGCAGGAGAACAATGGGGATTTTCTAACGGAACACGTTTCGAAATCTTTTTGTTGATATTTGGCCTAGTAACTCTGATTGCGGCCATGGTATATTTTGTATCACGTAAATACAAGGATAATGACAAAATTGCTGTTTATAAAAAACCGTTAAATTTGACAATGATTGTTGGTCATATGGTAGATGGCATTACAAGTTATATCAGCATTTATGATCCATTAAAGATGGGTTTACCTGGTTACCTCGAAAAACATCCTGCATCTAATTTTCTTATGGAAACATGGCCACCATTATTTCCTATTATAAAATTTATTTTGATTATTTTAGTCATATATATTTTCGATGTGTTATATAAAGAAGATCTGAAGAATCATATGAATTTGATAAACCTTCTTAAAATAGGCATCATAATTTTAGGGCTTTCACCAGGATTGCGTGATCTTTTGAGAGTAACTATGGGTGTATAATCATGTTTTCTGTTGTTCAAACAAAATAACTATAAATGAATGCTTTTATCACTGAACTTATGAGACGACATCCAGACTGGTTAAAGGTGAAAATTGGTGGAGGAAAGGATTATGCTAAAATTAAAACTATGTTAAGAGATGCTAAGTTACATACTATTTGTGAGGAGGCCAGATGTCCCAATATCGCAGAATGTTTTGGTCGTGGAACCGCTGTTTTTTTAATTCTAGGTAATATATGCACAAGAAATTGCAAATACTGCAATGTAACGCATGGGGTGCCCCTCTCATTAAATTCAAATGAACCAAAAGATGTTGCAGAGAGTGTTAAAAGGTTAGGTTTGAAGTATGCAGTTATCACTTCTGTTACAAGAGACGATTTAGAAGACGGTGGCGCTAGTGTTTTTTACGATACAGTAAAAGAAATTAAAAATTTAAACAATGACTGTAAAATCGAAGTTTTGGTTCCCGATTTTAAAGGTAGTGAAGGATCATTAAAGAAAGTTGTAGATTCCAAACCTGATGTCGTAAATCACAATATAGAAGTTGCTGAAGAATTATTTCCTGAAATAAGGCCCAAAGGAAACTACAATATAAGTTTAGTAGTATTGAAAAACATTAAAAAAATTGACAAAGATGTAAAATCAAAGTCTGGTTTCATGGTGGGCTTGGGAGAAAACAAAGATCAAATTGTAAAAACGATGCAGGATTTGAGAGATTCAGACGTTGATTTTTTAACAATTGGACAGTATTTGCAGCCAACAAGAAATCATGCTGAAATTAAGGCATATTATACGCCTAAGGAATTTGATGAGTTCAAAAAAACTGCACTGGGCTTGGGTTTTAGATATGTGGAATCAGGGCCGCTTGTCAGAAGTTCTTATCATGCGGAAGAAGCATTATGCTGTATTGGGGGAAAGAAGAAACTTATAAGTTGAATAACATTCCATCTTAAAGATGCAATCCAAATCGATTTATAAAGTACCAAATGGAAAACTTCTGAAGATATCCTTAGATTATGACGAAAAACACAATTTTATCAATAAGATAAAAATAATGGGGGATTTTTTTGCTTATCCTGAAGAATCAATTGAATCAATGGAGGCTGAACTGAAGAATACAATACTTGAGAAAGAAAGTTTGATTAAAAAAATAAATTCAATAATTAAAGAATACGATATTGAGTTTATAGGTCTGAATACAGAAGGACTTACTGAAGGAATATTGATGTGTAAAAAATGAAGGAACAATGGAGATTATTAAAAACAAATTTTAGCACGGCTTTTACAAATATGGCTATAGACAGAGCTGTGTTAGTAATGAGTAGCAAAGGCGGAGTCTTACCAACGGTAAGGTTCTATGGATGGGAGCCATCAGCTATTTCGATTGGCTACTTTCAAAGCCTGGAGGAAGAGGTTGATTTGGATACCTGTAGAAAACTTGGTGTTGATTATGTGAGGAGAATAACCGGTGGAGGGGCAGTTTTTCATGAAGAGGAATTAACTTATAGCATTGTAATTCCCGAAAATCATCCACAGATTCCAGAGAATATACTGGAAAGTTATGGCAAAATATGTGGAGCAGTTATGAGAGGATTGGATAATTTAGGAATTGAGAGTAAATATGTCCCTATCAATGATATCATTACTGGAGGAAGAAAAATTTCTGGAAATGCTCAGACAAGAAAATCAAAGACTGTTTTGCAGCATGGTACAGTTCTGACAGATGTTGATGTTGAAAAAATGTTTTCTGTTCTCAAGGTGCCAAATGAAAAAATAAAGGACAAACTTATAGCAGATGTAAGGCAGAGAGTCACATCGATAAAGCATGTTTTGGGAAAAGAGATACGTTTTGAGGATGTTGCCAAAGCAATGAAAAGTGGATTTGAGCAAGAATTTGACATAGAGTTTGTTGAAGAGTTACTTAGTGAAGAAGAAAAAGAACTTGCAAGAAAGTTTGAAAAGGAATGTTTCTCTGCAAGGAATTGGAATCACAAAAGATGAGTGAAAATAAATCGATAATTATGGCAAAGACGTAGTTTATGAAACTTAAGGCTAAGATAGTCAATGCATTTACCGAATCTATTGAAGGTGGAAATCCTGCAGGAGTAGTTTTAGATTCACCAGAGTTGACTGATGAAAAGATGAAATACGTATCTAAAGTGTTGTCTGTATCAGAGACTGCATTTGTTTTCCCAAGTACAAAGGCAGATTATAATATAAGATTTTTCTCTCCATATGTTGAGGTTGATCTTTGTGGTCATGCAACAATTGCTACGTTTTTTACTATGGCTTTGGAAGAAGTTTTTTCACAAAATACTAACACGGTTATCACTCAGGAGACAAAAGCAGGTATTTTACCAGTAGACATTTATTTTTCAAATGAATCTGTTGATAGAGTGATGATGACCCAGGCAGCACCAAGATATAAAGATATATTTTTAGATATATCTATACTTGCTAATTCATTAAACATTTCAGTGGATGAAATTGATGATTCACTTCCAAAACAAATTGCTACAACTGGACTTTATACCCTACCTTTGTGTGTAAAATCGTTTGATATTCTTAAGTCAATCAATCCTGATTTTGAAAAAATCAAAAAACTATGCATTAGATTTGGAATAGGTAGTTTTCATCTTTTCACTTTTGATACTATTGAACCTAGTTCAACATATCATGCAAGAAATTTTGCACCAGTTTATGGAATAAATGAAGATCCTGTTACAGGTACTGCAAATGGTGCTGTTTGCAGTTATCTCATAAAAAACAAAATAATCAAAGAAAGAAAATTGATATGCGAACAGGGAGATATAATGGGGCGACCTGGTAGAGTATTTGTTGAAGTAGATGAAGATGTAGTAAAAGTTGGTGGAAAAGCAAGGATTGTTAAGGAAATTGAAATCAGCGTATGATATGCGTTAAACTACCAAGAATCGAAAATACTAAACTTAGAAATTATTTTAAATCCTCTTTTTTTGATAAGTAGTATATTCCCAAGAAAAGTAAGAAAATTCCTATGATTTGCATTATAGTAACTGACTCTCCTAGAACAAAAAACGCCAAGATTGTTGCAAAGAATGGCGCGGAAAGTTCAAGACCTGATACCTGTGCTGCTTTGATACGTTTTAACCCTTCATAGTAAAGGATTGTTCCTATGCCAATTGCAAAGCCTATTAAAATTTGATAAATATTTGAGATGCCAATTTTAGATGTTAAACTCAAATACATCACAAAAAATATTGACGCAAATAAAAATCTATAAAAAGTTACGACGCCCGCATTTAAACTCCTCAAATATTTTCTCATTGTAACAGCTGTTGTTGCCCATGCAATTGTTGCTGAAAGTACCATCAGATCTCCGATGGTCCCTAGTTTAAACATTGAAAGATTCTCAAGTGTTTTTGTTGTTAATAGCATACCAGAAAATATCATAAAAGCAAGTCCCATGAAGTCAAATTTTGTTAATTTATCTGTTTTTAAGACTAAAAATCCTATCAAAATTATGAAGATTGGTTGAAGATGTCCTATAATTACTGCATTTACCACAGGAATTTGTGTCAATGCGAAAAAATACATGAAGTCTGCAAAGAGAGTTCCAATGACCGCTATGTAAAGTAATGGAGCAATTTGTTTTTTATCCACCCTAAGATTAGCTTTGTTTTTAATGCATACATAAATCAACGCCGTTAACGTTGCGAATATTGCCCTTATTGCTGATGTTTGAATAAAATCTGAATTTTGATATGATAATTTTGCAAATACGGGTTCTATTGCCCACATGACACTGGCAAGAAGTATTATTGCAACTCCAATGTGCTTACTGTTCACAATGTGTTGTAATCTGTGTTGAGATTAAATCTTTTTTCAGAATATCTAGAATGAAAAAATAAGATTCCAATAGTTTCTAATGATATTTTTTTTCATTTTGGCATTTTTTCACATAACACTTATATATGATTGGTGATAAAAAGTAACACGATATCTATTGAGATAAAAAATGTAAAAAATGAAAAGTGATGGTTTAAACTATGTGTCAGGAAGAAGAGGATAGCAAGGTGGAAGAGGTAGTTCTTCCAAATAATAAAGAGGCTAAAGTAGAGGAAATTTCTTTTAAAATGGAACTAGGGTCTAG
>Ga0272442_10005767_pt1 | contig 16460 bp, 16 predicted proteins | sample SSMForm2O_FD_200262 | JGI IMG/M metagenome (GOLD analysis project Ga0272442, IMG submission 200262) | Marine sediment archaeal communities from Little Sippewissett salt marsh, Falmouth, MA, United States - SSM-Form-2O | ecosystem: Environmental > Aquatic > Marine > Wetlands > Sediment ...
AAACCGAAGTCCGGAGACTTCGCAGAGCCCTGGTCTCACTCTTTGATGAGATTGATAGGGAGCTCAAGCGCGGAAGGAAAAAGTTCCCTGATATAAAGCCGCATAATAATAAAGGTTGAAAAAAGTTAAAAGTGAATACTAAAAATTAAAAACAAAGACGGTTTTAACCGGGAAATAAATTATTAAGATAAAATATGAATTAAAGGAATCTGGAAGTGAATTATTAAGATAAAATTAGAATGAAAGAAGCCGGGTAGGCTTCGAACAACATTTAGTACAAAGCCCCGTGCGAGATTTGAACTCGCGACCTAGTGATTACAAGTCACTCGCTCTACCAGGCTGAGCCAACGAGGCACGTTGAAGGTGCTTGCAGATTTATCTAAATACAATACTCACAGATAAATCTTATGGCAGATTTTTGCTCCCGAAAGGCAGCTTCTCTGTTTTCATTCTATTCTCCTGTTTCCCTGTTTCTTTGTTTCTTCTCTTCTTTTTTACTTATTTTTTGCTTCATGGGATTCTTTTTTCAGCCTCTTCTTCTCTTTTTTGTTTTACCTTCTTTTCATTCCATTCCTTCCTATCCTTTTCTTTTGCTTTCCATTCCATCCCTTTTCTATTCCTTTCTTTTGCCTTCCTGTTTCCTCATTTCTCCTCCCTTGACGGGGCACGGCGCATAAAACTTATGGCACTCTTTCTCTATATCTTGGTTAAGATGTGGCAGGAAATTGCAAAATACGGGCGCAAGCTTGTGGAACACGGGCTTGTGGAGTCTCATTTCGGGAACATCAGTGTCCGGGCGGGAGACCGGATGATTATTACCAGGAGCGGATCTGCCCTTGATGAGATTACGGAAGACAGTGTTGTGGAGGTAGGTATAGAGGAGACCTCTTCCCTGGATCTTATCGCTTCCTCGGAGACGGTTGTGCACCGGGAGATTTATCGGAAGACGCCTGCACTTGCAATTATTCACGCCCACTGCCCCTATTCTGTTGTGGAGTCCCTGCTTGCGGGAGCGGGCGGGGCAATAGAGCCTGTAGACAGCGAAGGGCAGTACTTCCTGGGCGAAATCCCCGTGGTTAAGGGAGGCATCGGGAGCAGGGAGCTTGCGGATAATACGGCGGAAGCGCTTTCAAGGCATCGGGGACTTGTGGTCTACAGCCACGGGACTTTCGCAGTGGGAAGAGTTCTCAGTGAGGCTTATGTCGTGACCACACAGCTTGAGCATTCTTGTAAGGTTAAGTACCTCTATGAACTTGCAACGAACGGAAAGCCTATCCTGTCCATATAATATGTGCATTCCCCCGGATGCAGACGTAGGTATAAATATAACAAACAGGTAAAGACAGAAACATTGTATCAAGCATATCCAGATCGGCATCCGAAATGGGAAAAGTTGCTTATTTTTTCCTGTGGCAGCTTTCCATCACGGATATTAAAAAATAAAAAAGATTTCCGAGTACCATGACGTTTGATGCCCTGAGGCCCTTCGCCTCAAAAGTTATTGAACCGCTGGCAGACCTTTTCATCCGGAACGGCATCTCTCCTGATGTGGTTTCCATAGCTTCCCTTGTCTGTGCCTTTATTGCAGGGCTCTGCTTTTACTACTCTCCGGCAGCCCGGGGTCTCATCCTGCTGGGGGGTATCTTCGTTGTGCTGAACTCTGTCCTGGACGCCCTGGACGGGGCGGTTGCCCGGAAGTCAAACAAGGCCACTGCCAGGGGAGATTTCCTGGACCACGTTATCGACCGCTATTCGGACGTCTTTATTATCTGCAGCATCTTTTTTGCAGGCTACGTGCCCTGGCAGATCGGGGTCGCGGCAATCGTGGGTGTGCTGCTGACAAGCTACCTCGGGACCCAGGCCCAGGCTCTTTCCCTTGGAAGGTACTACGGGGGGATCATGGGCAGGGCCGACCGCCTGGTTGTCATCATCCTCTCAGCCTTCGTAAATTTTGCCTACCCGACTACTATTGCCGGCTTTTCTATCCTGGGCTGGGCTGTCACTCTGATTGCATTGACCAGTCACATCACGGCTCTCCAGAGGATCCACTACATCTGGAACCGGCTCTAAAGCAGGGGCCTTCGCAGGTTTTCCAGATACACTCTACCTACACTTTTTCCCTGAACTTTTTCCTACACTTTTCCCTACACTTTTCCCTACACTTTTTCCCTACACTTTTTTCCTACACTTTTTCGGGAGCGGATTTTTTCCTTCTGAATGAATTGGGTGAAAACAGCTTGCTGAAGCGGATAAACTTAATGTAACACAAAACCCAATACAGGACTATGCCGCCTCAACCGGAGCAGTACGAATACCTTGAACATACGGCAGATGCGAAGTTCAGGGCTTATGGAAAGACCCTGGAAGAAGTCTTTGAAAACGCAGCCCTTGCCATGTTCAACGTGATGATTGACACGAAAAAAGTTCTTGTAGAGATCTCACTGGAAATTTCCCTCGAGTCGCCTGGTCTGGACACCCTGCTCGTTGACTGGCTTTCCGAACTTCTTTTTCTCTTCGAGGTGGAGGAAACCGTTTTCGGGAAATTCCGGGTGGAGGAGGTCAGAGAAGAGGGGGGTGAATACTCGCTTAAAGCCCTTGCTTCGGGTGCGAAATGGGACCTTGAAAGCCATCTCTTCAAAACCGAGATTAAGGCGGTTACCTACAACCAGCTCGAAATTGAACAGACCTCCGAGGGCTGGGTTGCCCAGGTGGTTGTGGACCTTTAACCGGCGGTTTCTTGAGGTCTGGGCTTGAGTGATGCTTTATCCGGCTCACGGATTGGTGAAGCTTCCGGTAATCCCTGATTGTCAACGCTTTTACCATTTCGCTTCATTGTTTATTTTCTTTCATGCCTGCACCATATTCATATTTTTATTGTGTAAATCATTATAATTACGTTTCAGAATCATTGTATAAAGGAATAAACCATTGGCCTGAGAATTTTCGTGCGGAAAATGCCCTTATGGGTGACTGTATTGCAAAATCGTTGTATCAAGGAATTTCTAATTGCAGGGTAAAATCATCGTATCAAGGAATTATCGGACTACGGAACCTGAGTCTGCCGGCTCCTTTCGGGAAATCTGTCCCGATAGCTCGTTACGGGGAGTTCAGGTTTGGACTGAAGATCTTCTGAATATGTCAGTGAGGGAAGTATAGTTATAATCGACAGAGGAGAGGTGGATCATCAATATGACAGAGAGTGAGGATACAGGATCAGAAAGGGGAGAATTGGAAAGCGCAGGTTCACAAAGTAAGGGGGCGGAAATCGAAGGTTCTGAAACTATGCTTACGGGTGTTCGGGGCATGGTCAGGAAGCTTTCCGAAAACAGCTGGGAAATCCCTATAGGGCACACCCCGGGGATGAGGGTTCCGGGGCGCCTTTTCGTGTCCGAAAAACTGCTTGCAGGAATCGAACCCGAAACCCTCGGCCAGATTGCAAACGTGGCAACCCTCCCGGGTATCCAGAAATATTCCATGGCTATGCCGGATGCCCACCTGGGATACGGCTTTGCCATAGGTGGGGTTGCGGCTTTTGATAGCGAAGAGGGAATCATCAGTCCCGGAGGTGTGGGTTTTGACATCAACTGCGGAGTCCGTTTGATAAAGACGAACCTGCAGAAGGAGGATGTGGTCCCACATATAAAGGAGCTTGTAGATGGTCTTTTCAGGAACGTCCCCTCCGGAGTCGGTTCAAAAAGCCGTTTCAGGGCTTCGGATAAAGAGCTGGACGATGCTTTCCTGCACGGCTCCAGGTGGGCTGTGGAATCCGGCTACGGCGTGGAAGCCGACACCGAACACTGTGAGGGATACGGCTTCCTTGAAGGGGCCGATCCGGCATATGTGAGCGACAAGGCCCGGAAGCGGGGAAAACCCCAGTTCGGTACCCTGGGGAGCGGGAACCATTTCCTGGAAGTCCAGTATGTTGATGAGATCTATGATCAGGAGGTAGCTTCGGCTTTCGGGCTTGAGGAAGGGCAGGTCACGGTTATGGTCCACTGCGGGTCCCGGGGTGCCGGGCACCAGATCTGTACGGACCATCTCAAGACCCTGTCCCAGGCCGTGAAGAAGTACGGCATAGAGATCCCTGATAAGCAGCTTGCCTGCGCTCCTGCTCAGTCAAAAGAAGCCCAGTCCTACTTCAAGGCAATGCTCTGTGCCGCAAATTATGCCTGGGCAAACAGGCAGGTCATCACCCACTGGACAAGGGAAACTTTTGAACAGGTTTTTGGCAGGGACTCCGATGAGCTTGGAATGGACCTGCTCTACGATGTTGCCCACAATGTGGCAAAACTCGAGGAACACCTTATCGAAGGCAGGAAAAAAGAAGTGTACGTGCACAGGAAAGGAGCTACCCGGGCTTTTCCTCCGGGCCATCCTGAGGTCCCGGCGGCGTTCCGGGATGTCGGGCAGCCTGTTTTGATCCCCGGTAGTATGGGGACTGCTTCCTATGTTCTCTCAGGTACGAAAGAGGGAATGGATGTCTCCTTCGGAAGCGCCTGCCACGGGGCTGGCAGGGTCATGAGCCGGGCGCATGCCAAGAAGGAATTCAGGGGAGAAGGCATAAAAGAGAGTCTAGAAGCCAGGGGGATTACGGTAAGGGCTACACACCCTTCAGTTATTGCGGAAGAAGCTCCCGACGTTTACAAGCCGAGCAGCGAGGTGGTAAATGTGGTGCACGAACTCGGTATTGCCCGGAAGGTTGCGCGTGTCCTGCCTCTCGGGGTGGCAAAAGGATAATCCCTGCCCTTTCCGGGACTACTTTGGGCTGATCGGGTTTTAATGGTGGTTTTTCGGGGTGTTTTTTGAGATTTTCTCTTAGACGGGCTTTTTGGGAACTCTCTGCTTCGGGGGAGTTCCCCTTTTTGGGAATGGTTTTCAGGAACAGCTTTTTGGGTACAGCTTTTTTGGGTTTAAGCCGGTTTATCGGGGTTGGAACCATTGGTAGGTCCGGATTCTTCATTAAACCTGAAGACTATCATGCTTGCATAAGATGCAGATTCAAAAGGAACTCCTTTCTCTTTGAATATGTTCGAGAAATATTCCACAAGGTTGGAGATCACCCTCTCATTTTTAAAGTCGTGGAAGATTGTTACGGATTCATTCCCGGGTTCCAGGCAGAGCTCTATGTTCTTGACAAGCTGGGTTGCCAGGTATATCCTCCTGAATGCGATAAGCAGGTTTTGGAGGGACATTTCGCTTACTGACTGTTTGCACAGGCGTTCCAGGATTTTAGTGGGGTTAGGAGCGTCCCCCGTGGCAAAGGTTTCAAACTGGTTCCTGTGGAGGGTTACGAGGTTGAAGCGTTCCACGTTATAGGTGTACATTAGCTGCGTCCAGAACTCGGTATTGTCGTCCAGCTCTTTGCACACTATATCAAGGTATCCGAAGTGCTTCCTGATTCCGGGCATTGTTTCATTTGGAGACACTGAGAGGTTCTTTTTGAAAGAGATCTGGGTAGAATTTGCTCTCCGGAAAACGTGTTCGACATCCAAATGCTTCCATTTTGCCAGGAAATGGGCTACTAGCTGAGCAAAAAATTCCCGGCTGTTTACCGTGGAGTTTGAAAAAATGACCAGGACGGAATCAGGGTTATTGATGTCTTCACATTTGATTGAAGTCCGGATGGGCCATTGGTAACCCCGGGCAGCCCTGTTGAGATACTCTTCAAGTTCTTTCATATCATGAACTTCAAAAGGATTTATCAGTTCATTGACCAGTTCTTCTTCCGTAAGCCTGCCTTTGGTGTATCTGAAGAGCCATTCGAGCATTGTTTTATTTATAACAATATTTTCTCCGTTCTGGATAGTGTCGTTTATATCTTCTCTTGACGGAGCTTCTTTTAAAAATTTGATTGCCTCGTCAATACTGTTATGATATGTAAGTGCAGTATCGGCAACCGCAATAGTATCCCTTATTGCAGCACTCAGGTTCCCGTCATTGGTGTCCAGAAGTGGCTGTAATTTTTTGAGATATTTGTCATCAAGGGATATATTCTTTCGAATCAGCATTTTACCACCCAACACAATAATGCAGCTTTTTACCGCCTAACACAATAATGCAGCTTTTTACCGCCTAACACAATAATGCAGCATTCTATCTTTCATGAATCAATATATCGTTTTGATCCTATCGTTTTGATCCTATCGTTTTGATCCTATCGTTTTGATCCCGTATGCTGCGATATGTAAATAATGTCCGTAATGAAACTGCGGTATCTTTTCCAGATTCCTGTCTGGGCGCTGCATATAAATGTCCAAATATTCCAAAATATATTTATAAAATTCTAAAAATCTTTCACTTTTTCCTTACAATATTGATGAAGTATTACTGGATATTAAATGTTTCCATTTAGTGCTATTTTTTAAGAACTTATGTCAAAAGGAATTATTTGCTAAATAAGCCTTGATTTATCCTGCTTTTTTACTTCAAAGGCTGTTTATCATGTTCTTACTTTCATTTTGCCTTTAATCGAAATATTATTTCTTGTGATTTTTTTACTACCTTAATTTTTGAAAATCTGATTTGTGTCACTCTGGAAAATAATTAACATTAAATTCACAATTTACTATTTATGTATGTTATGAGAGTCTATCTCTTGTGAATTAAATCAAAATTGGAATGTGAATTGGGGTTCGCATTCCAGTTGAAAGTGGACGTGGGGTCTGAATTAATGGGGTTGTAAGGAGTGTGAACGTAAGTTTGCATACCTTCTCTGAAGTGGGGTATAGGGTTCTCCCCATCTCTAAATTTGCCTCAACAATTTGTTGTTCGTAACTTAGTGTTCCCGGACAACGGAGTTTGGCCCTCTACGTAAACAGCGGGTTTGGGAGTGGATTCGCACAATTCCTGATCGAATGCTGGCTATTTTTCCGGTCGGCATCCGGTCAGGTTACATTTACCTTAAATTGTTTCTGCTTCGCTGTTTTCAAATACGTATCTAGCCTCCCTTTAAAATGGGTTTCAATAATTGATTGATACGAACCCGGTTAAGAGCCAGCAAGATTACCTGGAGCTTCCGGGTTTTTCCTCCAACGTTTTTTCTCCTTCTCGTCTTTCTTTTCCTCTTTCTTTTTCAATTTGCTAACTTTCCAATATTTTTTGAATTTCAATTTTTTAAAATTTTCATATTTTGTAGACTTCCTTTGAAAACAAGTTTCGAATGGTTTCTATTTGTTCGTCTAAAACTTTGTGAAATGGGGATATTACCTCAAACAAAAAAGGAAGTTCATAAAATTTTAAGATAACATGTTAACACGAAATACTAACGTGATATGTTAACACGAAATACTAACATGATATGTTAACACGAAATACTAACATGATATGTTAACACGAAATACTAACATGATATGTTAACACGAAATACTAACATGATATATTAACATGAACTGCCAGCACAAAACGCTAACAGAATTAGCAAATCAACTGTTGAAGAAGCTAAAAACAGAAGAAAAAGCAAAGGGGAAATCTTCCTCTTTGCTTTCCGGATATCCATCCGGTTTTAAGAACTTTTTTTGAACTTATGTCAACTGGTTGACAGGGTGGTTCTCCACAGCGATCTCGATGTCGAGTTCTTTTGCGGTTTCTCCGAGCATGATGTCGACCATTGCGACAGCCGGGAAGACCTTTTCGACGTTCTCGATCGGACCGTAGAGCAGGAAGTCAGAACCTGCGATCTGGGCTACCAGGTTTGTCCCGATGTCAGAGGGCATGTAGATTGACTTCGGGTCAGGCTGGGTCTTCTTGAACTTCCTGAGCCAGTCCCATGCAGATGCCATGTTGTGGTATCCACCGCCTACAGGCAGGCCGAGCTTGCCCTTGATGGTCGGAACTGAGCGGATTGTTGCGCCTGAGCCAGCACCAAGAGGCATTGCTGCCACGTCGATCAGGGGAACCGTGATTCCACATTCCTTGGCTATCTGGAGCATACCCTTGTCCTGTCCGGAACCTCCGACTTCAAGGATGTCTAGTTTACCTTTGACGGTCGGGTCGGTTGCGTTGAAGGCCAGCACGATTGCAGCTTCCACATCGCTCTCCGTGAGAACGGCGATTTCGTCCTGTTCGATACTGGCGTTGATGGAGTTGTGGATTGCCCTGTCAGCGACACCAATTTCGGTACAGTACTGGGCAGCGGCTGCACGAACTTCTCCGGCTGAAGAGTCGATCAGGAAGGGGGTTCTGTCATCGATTCCGACGAACCAGTCGATGTACTTCCTGATAGATTCGGGGGTTTCTCCCACAATCTGGTTCACATAGGGGTTTCCTGTAGCGTCACTCAGTTCTACCTGGGTGTTCCACAGGGTTTCTGCAGCTGCTACGTCGAAAATCCCCTTGTCCTCGTCGGTCACAATCTTGTGCCTTGCGTAGAACATGGTACTGACTAACACGGTCGGGTACTCACCCGGCTGCCCGCCGAACTTGACCCCGCCTATCTCATAAACTTCCTGTTTCTTGTCAAACTTGAACATTTTGATCCCTCACTTATAAGAACATTGATGATACCGAGACATAGATCAGGAAGAGAAGCAGTCCCATCACTGCGCCGTAGAGGATTCCAATGTCTCTTCCTACTTTCTTTCCTATTCTCTGCGCAACTTCACTGTTGACGAACTCGACTTTCTCATCGATCAGGTCAAGCCTCTTCAATACTTCGCTAAACTCATCTGGATCTACAAATGCGGCTGGTGCTTTTCCATCCATATTACTCACCTCTCAATTAGAGACCCCAGATGATTAACGGGAGTATGATTACCATCACCAGTGAAAAGAGGAAACCCAGTATGAAGCCGATAAGCCCGGTGGCCATGACCCCTGAGTCCAGCTTCTGGTTCCTCGCAATCAACTGCGCTCTGTACCGGATGCTCTCAACAGTAGCATCGATTGCACCCATCTGGGGGTTAAGCACCATTGGGACTCCTTGTCCTTCTTCTGCCATACTTTTTACCTCCCGAGAAGTAATAACCCAAGAAGGGATATGGTTACAGTCAGCCCTATCATGGCGCCTTCAATCTTGCCTGCGTGAACCCCTGAGTGGAACTTGTTCAGGTTTCCGATGTCTAGCATCCGGGCTTCAATGCCCTTCAAGCGGCTGCGGATTGTTGCAATTTCTCCGGAAACCGGCCTTACGATACCTACATCTTCTTCTCCTTCGCCTTCCTCACTGATCTCAACGACCAGAGGTTCGGCATCGAAGGCTCCGGGGTCCTTTGAAGCGAGGTCCCTAACTTTAGCAGTGATGGCACCCATGTCTTCGGTGTTCAGCAATTCGATGGTCTCAACCTGTGCCTGGAAGCGTTCAACTGCTTCAGGATTCAGGTTTTCCACATACGGGATTGCACCGATTGCGCCTACGATCCTGTTGTCCTTTACACCGTTTGCGTGAAGGCTCAGTGCTGCCTGTCCTGTGATGTGCCCTTTGACTTCTGCCCCTGTCACAACCAGGTATCTGATGTTCGGGTTTGAAATAATGTGGGCAACGACTTTTTCTACACCGAGGTTTTCGGTTTTACAGGACCCGGTAATTGCTGCTCCTGCGTCGAGTACCGGCTTTCCCGGAAGGTGTGATGCGCAGGTAATTACAGCAACACAGCCATGTACGTCGCCAACCTCGTATTCGCCTTTCAGGATCGGCCATCCCGGGGCTGGTTCTCTTTTATCCACCATTTTAGATCACCCCTCCCATCAGGCTGTATATGTATATGATCAGTGCCAGCAGTCCGCTAAACGCCAGGCCCACGACAATTCCGTAGAAGGAGTTTCCGTAGATTCCTGCAAGGTAAGAGGTGTTCTCACGTCCGGGCCAGGTGTTCAGGAGCGGCATGCTGGGAGAGAGGGAATTCAGAAGATCTTCTGAAATTGCTTCCAGTTTGTCAAGCCTCTCAAAGACCGGTTCCATGGAATACTCGATTGAGTCTGACCTTTCTTCTGCCACGAGGGCGGTGTCAGGGTCAAGAACCAGGTGTACTTCGGGAGCTATGCGAATCATGCTCATTGTAGTTCCTCCTCACTGGGCAGAAGGCCGGTTCCAACCACTGCGTATGCGTCTCTCTTGACGAATCCGTAGTATTTGGTGAATGCCAGGTACCAGATAATGAGTCCCACGAGAACTGTCACAAAGGCAGGTCCGAGGCCTTCATTGATTGAGGATGCAATGCCTGCAATTATCATTGCAAGGGCTGCCTTCTCAACACCAACGGAAAGAGTCCTGTCCTGCTTTTCGTCGGGACCCAGGTTTGCGTTGAAGGGGTGAAGGATTCCCATACCGCCGATGATGAAGATCATTGCGATAAACCCGGTTGAAACAACGGTTTCAAGTACGGCTCCGTATTCGAAGGTTCCGGCAATGACGGTGCTAAGCCCGATGATTGCCAGGGTCCCTGCGCCTGCAATTTCCACCATTGACTGTTCCATGATTGGGATGCCCATTCCGATTACCTTGTTTGCAAGCACACCGATTATGGCACCGATGACTGCTGCTGCGATAAAGGATACTATCGGGCCTGCAACGCCACCTATCGAAAGTCCGAAGAGGGCGGTGAGAATACCCATACCAAGGGAGATCATACCGATGGACGGAACCCCTGTACCAAGCCCGTAGCTTGCAACACGGCGGACCGCGTCAGCACCCCAGACGATGGCACAGATTGCCCCAATGCCTCCGAAGAAGGAGAATGTTGCGGGCAGGAAGTGCGCCAGGTAAATTCCTATGAGTCCGCCTGCAGCACCGATTCCTATTATTGTGTTTGGAGGCCAGCCGCTTTTGGCTTCTCCTCCGGCTCCACCTGCAGACATTTTAGAGACCTCCAAGCTGTGAAATTGCGATTACTGCCACAAGTGCGCAGAAAATCGTTGCGACAAAGGATGAAATTACCGCTTTTGGCCACTTCTTCCACTTCGGGTCATGGAACCCTTCAATGGTACCTCCAATGTTGTATGAGGGGATAACTGCGTTCACGAAGAAGATACCTATTGCGAAAATTGCCACAAGTCCGATCATGTTTGCGTTTACTTCGGCGACTCCCATTCCGACTTTCAGGAGGGCGTAGTAGACGAGGGATCCACCAAGGCCACCGAGAGCTCCGCCGATAACTCCACTTACATAAGAGACTGTCGGGAGTCCGTGTCCTTCAGTCCCCTGGGAGACATAAAGGTCCTGACGGTCATGGGTTATTGGGTCTTGTTTGACCTTTGCGGAAGAAGGCACACAGCCTACACCGTAAACGTAAACCCAGGTCCCTACGATCATGGTAACCGAGATCATGATCATGGCACCGACTGCGCCGGAGGCGAGAATCAGGGGAAGGTTGTCGACTATGTTCATCATGTACCCTGCACTGATAAGCCCGGTAAGTCCGGCTCCAGCTGCCAGCTGCACGGTACCTGTTCCGATACCGGTTGCCTGGGCCATAGCTGCAGGCGCACCGCCCACAGGCACGAAGTGGACACTCCAGGAAATCAGGACACCGCCGATAACGATCAGGAACATCCATAAAAGGTTTGCTGCGATGTCAATCATGCTGCTGCCTCCTCTTCAATCTTATCTTCTTTGTAAGGTCCAAAGGCGTTGCGGGCAGCAACTTCAATTTTCCTGTTCCAGATAATTAAGATAAAGACGATGATAATTCCTGCAACAACGGAGAGCCAGCCCCGTGATACACTCACTGCGGGATCAAAAACAGTTGTTACCCAGCTTCCCAGGAAAACAGTCATACCAAAAGCGATACCTGTTACAGGTCCACCGAACTTGGCACAGAACCAGGAATTGTCGTACCCGTTCCTGAGTCCGGATTCTGCAAACCTTACAATGTTACCGGAGTTCGAAGCGTTTAACCCTGAACCGAATTCGAACTGCTGGAATTCACGCTCTGCACCGTAGTGGACGTCACCGGTGGACGACCCGATTGCACCTATCGTGATACCCCAGATAAAGGCTAGCAGGGGCAGAGGGAAGGGATGTCCGAGGACAACGTTCAACATGTACGAAATGATCAGGACACAGAACGTCGTTATGAACGCATATGCTATGATTACGGGTGTGTGAGACCTGATCATGTCCAGGTATACCGGCTGCTTGAAACGGCTCTGACTGGCAGCTCTGCCCATTGTAGAGGTCATGGCAAAAGTGCCGTGGACACATGCTGCAATAAGGGCACCGATAACCAGTGCGAAGAGCGGAGACAGATTGAATTCACTCATTAATACTACAGCGCCGGTTCCACCAATTGCACTCATTAGTGCGTTTGAGGGTGGTTCACCAGAAACAGCTTTGTTATAGATTCGATGCGGAAACATCATTTGGGGAGCTAACTGGACCTGCGAGTTCGGGTTACTCTGGGACCCTACATCGGATTCGAGGTCTTCTGAGGCACCTGCAATGGTTGCAGCTACGCCCATAAGTGCCAGTACTCCCATGCCTATGAGTGGTTCCATTCATTTTCCTCCTTTATTTTATTAACATGTTAATAAGTTGGATTCAAAAAAAACGCTGTACTTTTTTGGAATCGTTGGCCATATCATTGCAAAGAAAAATGATAATGACTAGCGTTATTTTTGGGATTAGAGAGAATCATTCATAAACCTTTCGAAATTTGTATGCATTTAAAATATTATTATATGATTATATAATATACAATCATTTTTATATGATGTATGTAGCGAGAAAAGTGCACTAAATGCTAAATATATATAAAAAAGCATATTATACTCCCTTCAATATCATATAAAGATTACGATATTGATTCAGGCAAATTCTTTTTAAATTCAACTTATATATTACTTATTTTTATTTTTATACAGTCCCATCCGAACTTTTATTTTTATAAATTTCTATTTTATAATTGTTCAAAACATTTGTATTTATTTGAGACTATTTTGTTTACTATGCACTCAAATCGAAACCACTTCTAAAAAACGAGACTTTTTTAAATGTCTTTTGGAGAAACGGTTTGTTTCTCTGGATTTCTTCTATGCAAGTATATATTTTTTCAAAATATATTTAAAAATTATTTTGTTAAGTTTCGTGGGTAACCCTTTATTATATATAAATATGTTGCCATGGGTGCATTTGTGTGAGTATACTTTTTTTGTATGGCTTTTTTTGCTGATTCTATTATTTTTCTGTGACTTTTTTACGGCTAGACCTGTCGCCCGGATAAAAATTTATTTCATTTTTGAATATTTTTTTATGTTGATTGTGGTTCCATGAGTCCTTTTCTCCGGCTGTCCGGTCAGGGCCTGGCAATAAAATTATTATATTTTATTTTCATTCTTTTTTCCGTGATTTTCGGAGCCTCATCCTTTGCAGCTACCCCTGCCGAACTAAAGGGGAATGTTAATTCGATAGAACTCTATATTCCCAAACTCGGGGTATATTCCGGCAGGACGCTCGAAAAGGAAAAACTGAACCTGATACTTGACGAACTGTCCGTATACGAGTTTGCCAGCACCATTCATGCCCCTTATTTTGCGGCTGACCCTAATTATCCCGAATCCCTCCAGGTGGACACTGCCTGCATGGGCGAAAGGGAGTTTACCCTTATGAACGAGTCCATAGCTCTTGCAAACCGGATAGGAGCCGGGGTGGTTGTACTGCATCCGGGGAGGATAGGACCGGACAGGGAAATGGCTTTTTCTTCAATGGTCGAAAACCTCAAGGTGCTCGCTTCCACTGCCGAGGACCAGGGTGTCATGCTGGGCCTGGAAAATAAGGAAGGTACGGACCCTTACAACCTCTGCTGCAAAGCCGAAGAACTTGCACGTGCGGTTGAAGCCGTAAATTCCGGGTCCATGAAAGCTACTTTCGACATCGGGCACGCAAACCTGACCTGTGGTGGAGATCCTGAAAAACTCCGAACTTTTTTGGAAACCCTGAAAGAACATGTGGTCCACCTCCACGTTCATGACAACGGGGGCAAGTGGACGGAAATGTATGATGGGGACGAGCACAGGGCTCCCGGAAACGGTTGTGTGGACTTCTCCGTGCTTAACATGCTTTCCGGGTATAGGGGTGTCTACAACTTTGAGGTTTTTTCAATGGAAGATGTCCTTCAGGGAAAAAAGACTCTGGAAAATGTCCTGAAACTCTGAATTGTCTGTCCCGAATAAAATTGGAAATCCCGATTTTAACAGACATATACTACTATAAACTAATACTGCGATTCCAAAATATTGCCATAAATCCGGACTTGAAATAAACCTGCATGTCAACCAAAAGAACCACAGATGGACACGGATGAACACGGATTAAAGCCATCTGTGTGCATCTGTGTTTATCCGTGGTTTATCATATTTTGGAATCGATACACTAAGTTAAGAACAATTCAATTGGAAAAATTCGATTGGATATATACAATAAAAAAAGTTTAAGAGCCGGTTGTGGCTCTTTTTTCAGGTTCCTTAATAGAAGTCGACGGCTACTCCTTTCTGGCCCATCACGTTTTTCAATTCTTCATAAGCTGTAAACAGCTCTTTTTTCTGCCTGCCAGCGACCTCAAGTCTGGGTTCGGCCTTGATCCAGATGTCCCTGTCGCCACTGCCCCTGCTTACTGCAACACAGGAGAGCATATCTCCGTGGGTCAGCCTGTATACTGAGTCCTGCCCTGTAGGAGTGACCCAGGCAGGGGATGTGGATTTCAGCTTTTCAACGAGTTCGTGCCAGATGAGGGTATCGGAAACCCGGAGGTTCAGCTGGAGGTGGGAGCGTTCCCCGGTGATTTTTTCTTCTACATTCCCGAGGAAGGAGCTGTACGCAGGGTCCATTTCGCTGATTTCTCTGGCTTCGTAGCGGGAAAGGGCTTCGGCTTCCTCTTCGAAGAAGGGGGCGAGGTTGACTCTGCTTGAGGGCTTTGTCATCAAAGAAACTCCGAAGAAAGCGACAGCGCTCAATGACATCCCCAAAATGACTCCGTGGCTCATGAGGGCCGGGTGGACGCTTTCAAGATAGGTTGCTGCCATGGGTGGGGCTTCCATTGTGTAGTCAAGGAGTACAAGCCCTATCTGAGACACCCCTCCGACTACCATGGATGCCAGTGCGCCTTGCCTTGTTGCTCTCTTCCAGTAAAGCCCTCCCATGAGGGGGAAGAAGTAAGAAGCGCTGGCAATGAAGGTTGCGATGTGAATTGCTTCGATGATGCCCTGTATGTAGAAAGTGCCCGCACAAGCCCCAAGCACGATTATGAGCACGCTAATACGGTTTACGACCAGCATCTCCTTCATGGTGGCATCCGGTTTTATGTACCTCTGGTAGATGTCCCGGGAAAGGTTGGACCCGCCGGAGGTTGCGAAAGTGTCGGCATTTGACATGGCAGCAGCGGTAAGTCCGATCGCGCTGAGGGTTATCAGGAGGGGAGATGCGGCAAAGCGTTCGTTAATGAAGGTCAGAAGGGCAGGTTCGGCAAGCGCCATGCCTGCAGGAAAACCCATAGCTGCGATTTCGGGGTATATTGCATTGAGTGCTATTGCAATAATCGCACAGGACCCGAAGACTATCAGGATCATGAATGCTCCCAGGATCATTCCCGAACGTGCGGATTTTTCATCCCTTGCAGCCCAGACCTTTTGCCAGGGGTCCTGCTCGGAAATCCAGCCCGGAATAATGGCCAGGATATAGATAAGAACCAGCGGCAGCCCGATTGAGAGGGGGTTCCACCAGCCGTCAGGCACGTTTCCGAAAAGGTCGGAGCTGCTTATAGCTTCGGTTCCAAGCCCTCCGTCAGTTACCGTGCCAACTGCGGCAAAAGCCATTGCTACCGTAAAGAGGGCAAGGATTGTAAACTGGATGACATCGGTCCAGACGACCGCAGAAAGTCCTCCGAGGGTAACATAAATCGAAACCACCAGGGCGATTAAGGCTACTGCATAGATTTTGTCAAGCCCGTAGAAGATCTGCAGGACAAGGGCAAGTCCCTGGACATCAGCAACGGCAAAAAGGATCATAACAATTGCAATTACCAGGGCGATAGGAAGCCTGATTGAGGAGCCGTAACGCTGTTCAAGGAGTTCGGGCTGGGTGATTGCGGGAAGGTTTTTTATCTTACCCACAAATACCGCAATGAGCAGGAGGGCAATGATATTTGGGGCTACGAATCCCCATATCGAGCCCATGCCCTGGAGCATGTAAAAACCGATGACTGCAAGAATCCCGCCGGCGGTGATCCAGGATGCTGCTGCCGAAAATCCTACTCCGGTGGGGCCTATCCGGCGGCCTGCCAGCCAGAAGTCGGTAACGGATTTCTGTTTTTTATTGAAGTACCAGCCAATGCTCACAAGTCCTGCTAAATAGACCGTGAGCAGTGCCAGGAAGATCTGATAACTGTCCATAATGACACCTGTAAAAGTAAACTAATGTATGTGCTTAGGAATGGTGAAAATATAACTTCAGATTTTCTGATAGGAATTGCTCTATTAATGAGTTTCCCATTAAAGAACCACGGATGGACACGGATAGACACAGATTTAAACCA
>Ga0272442_10005770_pt1 | contig 16449 bp, 13 predicted proteins | sample SSMForm2O_FD_200262 | JGI IMG/M metagenome (GOLD analysis project Ga0272442, IMG submission 200262) | Marine sediment archaeal communities from Little Sippewissett salt marsh, Falmouth, MA, United States - SSM-Form-2O | ecosystem: Environmental > Aquatic > Marine > Wetlands > Sediment ...
CATTCTGGAAAACTATGAACACGTACGGGACCTCCTGTCCCTTCCCCGATACACCCTTCCGATCACCCTGATCACCTTCGGGTATCCCACCGAACAGCAGAAAAAACGGCCGATGACCGGACGCATGCCTCTTGATAAGTTCGTCTTCACCGACGAGTACCGGCGGATCGATCCCTCCGAACTTCCGGATCTGTATGCTTACAACGAAGTCCGCGTGCAGAGGGAAGCTGGAAATCCCCGGTATCTGCCGGGAGCTGAAAACCTCGGTCAGCATACCTACCTGCGCAAGTTCAGCTCCGACTTCATGCGGGAGATGCGCAGATCGGTGAAAAAGATGCTGGAATACTGGAAATAGCAGGTACCAGGGCCAGGCGCATCCGCAGGATCCGGGGCCCTGCCAACCGGAGAAAAGCCTCTGGTCTGAACCGCCCTTTTCAACTATAGTAGAAACTGAAGGAGTAAAAGTATGATGAATGCAACCATTCTCTGGGATATAGAGAATGTAACACCCAAAAGCGATGACAGATTTATCTCTAACCTCTTCGATTTTCTCGAAGAGGAAAACAGGATTACTTCATCCATCTGTTTCGGTGACTGGACCCGTCCGCACCTGAAGAAACTTCCCGGCAGATTGTCGGACTTTAATTTTCAACTGATTTATATTCCGAAATCGAGGAAAAACAGCGCCGATATTTCCCTCATTACCACGGCAACGGAGATGATTTTTCTCTATCCCCATCTCCAGCGTTTTATCCTCATAACCGGAGACGCTGATTTCAGACCCCTGCTGACCACCCTTAAGAAACACGGCAAGGATGTCTGGATCATCTGCGACGCATCGAATGCCTCCGAGGACCTGCTGGTGCAGGCGGATAAATATTTCGACTACCGGACTATTATGACCAAGGACTATGAAGACGAGCAGGAAGAGGAAACCGGAGAAACCATTTCCAAGGAAGCCGCCTTCACCCTCTTCGCCGAAGCAGTCAGCCTCATGATCAAACAGAAAAAGAAACCCACTCCCGGTTCGGTGAAAATTAAAATGAAACTGCTGAACGAGGATTTCGATGAATCAAAGATGGGCTACAAGAGCTGGAAAGCCTTTCTGGCCGAAGCGATGTCTCATACCAAGGTCGAATTCGACCCTGAAACATCCAACATACTGACCATCACCGAAGGGAACCACAGGACTTCTCCTCCTCAGATTCCTGAAATCTTCCGTTATCTCCTGCAGAGTCTTCCGAGCCAGAGCTGGACTCCTTTTACCAAGTCAAGCCAGCAGTTGAAGGAAAGAAACATTTCCACAAAGAAGTACGGATATAACCGTTTCAAAAAACTGGTCTTCGACGCGGAGAAGCGGGGACTTGTGGAAACAAAAAATGAGGGACTTCACTGGTTTCTCAGAAAAAAATAATTGCATTCTGGAATAAAATGTCATACTATCGTTTCGAAGACGAGTTATTCTTAAACTCATTCTTCCTATTTCAATTTTCTAGGAGTTTAATGTATGAACATTTATGTCGGAAATCTTTCCTATTCCGTCACTGATGAGGATCTGAAGGGCTTATTCGAAGAATACGGTGCTGTTGAATCAGCTCGTGTAATTTTCGACCGGACGACCAATCGCTCGAAGGGATTCGGTTTTGTGGATATGCTGGATGATGCTGAGGCAAACGCGGCTATTTCCGCATTGAACGGCACGGAGTTCGCTGGAAGGTCAATGAAGGTGAATCAGGCAAGAGATAGACGATAGTACACATACACCAAAAATTGAATTTTTCAATAGAACATGAATGCAGGGCTGTCTGATACTCAGGCAGCCTTTTTTCATATCCGGGACCGACAGCAGGCATCGACCCTCCCGGACGCTTGACTCGACGGCTCCTGATTACTACCGTAGAGAAATGGAATCCCCCGAAGAAAGGCTTTTGAAGCTCCTCCGAAACCTTCCGGCCGCGGAAGCCCAAAACCGCCTGATGCGCATCAGCGACCGGGAGCTGGCCATCTGCATGCTTTATATGGATCCGCCGAACCGGGGCAGACTCCTCGGTCTCCTCGGATCGGCAAAAAGGCAGCGGGTTTCTCAGGAGACCGGCTACGTCTCTCATCTCAGGCTTCGTTATCCTCAATATCGTCAGGTCATCGAGAAGGTGATCGGAGTGCTGAGCGGTTATGAGCGGGGAAGCATCCGCAGTTATATCCGGCCGGTGAGGGGCCCGTTCAAGGATCGCTCCTGAAACAACGACACTATATACGGGGTTTTACCAGAGAACGGCCGGTATAATCATCCCGGTGGAGTAATACCGGCTGGTTTCTGAAATATTCATCCACCGCTTTTCTGGCACCCGTGAAGTGCCCGTAATCATCGATCAGAAGGACCCCGCCCGGTTGGAGCCGGGGATACAGGACATTCAATTCGTGGGCCGTAGACTCGTACCAGTCGGTATCCAGGCGCAGAAGGGCGAGTTTTTCGGGAGCATATTCGGGAATCGTTTCGGCTACATCCCCTTCAACGGCGGTGTAGAACTCTTCAGGATAGGAGATGGATGCCATGTGATCCAGGACCTCCCGACGGGGCACTGCCCACCACCCGAAGTTATTCTTCTCACCCTTCAGGTCCTCCTCCCATTTCTCCCGCACCGGCCTGTCATTCCAGGCAATGCGGTCGTTCTTTCCGGGGGGTGTCATACCGCTGTAGGTATCGAAGAGGTGGATCTTTCTCGGATCATCCGGCGAGGTTTCGAGTATCGTGAGGGCCATGAGCATGGCCGCGCCGCCTTTCCAGACCCCGCATTCGGCGAAGTCACCCGGTATCCCGGCCCTCAGGAGGTAGCGCACTGCCGAGTAGAGGGCGTAGCCCCTTTCGATACTGATCATGGTAAAAGGTTTCACCTGGTCCCACAGTCTGAGAAAGGCAGGGGCCATGTCACAGTATGACTGCTGAGGATGAACGACCCGGTAGCCCGAATTTTCAAGCAGAGCGACCGCCGCCCTGACATCCTCCCGCTGCTGTCCCGTACCGCTCATACTCCGGATCCTTCGGGAGACTGCTCCGCCGCTGATCCGGCGGCACCTATCATCGTCAGGAATTCATCTTCGGTGATTATTTCCGCTCCTGCCGAACGGGCTTTGTCCAGTTTGCTTCCCGGCGAACTTCCCACAAGGAGATGGGTAGTGCTTCCGCTCACCTGGCTGACGGTTTTCCCGCCCAGAGATTTTATGATATCGGCGGCTTTCGACCTCGGTTTGAACTGCTCGAAGCTCCCGGTTACACACCAGGTCTGTCCCTCGAAGATCTGCTGCCCCTTCTCCCTCTCATCCGGCATCCCGGCGGACAGATTCAGGCTGACTTCTCGCAAACCTTCAATCCGTTCCCGTATCTCCGGCCGGGAAAACTCTTCGATGATCGTCGCCGCGGTCTTCTCTCCTATTCCCTTGATGGATGTCAGCTCCTCCGGATCACCCCTCTCAGCCAGGGCAAAAAGGGAATCGATATCCCTGTATCCGGCTTCGATAAGGAGCTCCGAAACATTTCTTCCCACCTCGGGGATCCCGAGGGATACCAGAACGGTCAGAAAGGGCTGGGATTTGCTTTTTTCCAGCCCCTCCTGTATCAGCAAGATTTTTTTCTCGCCGAAACCCGGCAGATCCAGGAGCCTTGAATAATCAAACCGGTAGAGATCGGCAATATCCTTTATATATCCCTTCTGTATCAGAACCTCGACTGTTTCGGGGCCCAGGTTGTCTATGTCCATCTGGCCCCGTCCGACGAAGAAGAAAATCCGTCCCCGGACCTGGTCCGGGCATTCAAGGTTCCGACAGAAATGATGGGCTCCGTGGATTTGAAGATCTGTACCGCAGGAGGGACAGACGGCCGGCATCTTCCACACCGGATAGCCCTCCTCGTTTTTCTGCACCACCTTCTCCACCGCAGGTATCACATCCCCCCGCCGGGAAACCGTTACCTGGTCGGCGACGGACAACTCGAGCATATCGATGTAATCCTGGTTGTGAAGAGTCACGTTGCTGATGGTAGACCCGCCTATCTGTACCGGTTCGACCCGGGCTACCGGCGTTATTCTGCCGGTCCGCCCTACCTGTACATCGATAGCTCGTATACTGGTGGTTCCGAGGGGTGATTCGAATTTGTAGGCGATGGCCCAGCGGGGGTGATGGCCTGTATACCCGAGATCGTCCCTTACATCCAGCTCATTGACCTTCACCACCAATCCGTCAATCTCATAGGAGAGGGAGTCCCGCTGGCCGGTGCATTTTTGTATGTAATCGGGCAGACTTTCGAAGGGACCGTAGGTCCATTCAGGTTTTCTGCCGTGCACATCCTGTTCGGAAAGCAGGTTCGAAAATACCCCGATCCTGCTGCTGACCCTGAAGCCGAGGTCGGAAAGCTCCTGGAGTACCTCCAGATGGCTCATATCCCGCTGAGGAAAGAATCCTTCGTAGACAAAGATATTCAGCGGAACCTTCGCGACATCGCTGCTTTTTATCCGTCTGAGGGTACCCGCGGCCAGATTACGGGGATTGGCATAGGGTGTTTCCATCGAACGGTTCAGCTCGGCGAAACGGTCCCTGGGCAGATAAATTTCGCCGCGGACCGCCGCGTCGATGCTTCTTTTCAGCCTGAGCGGCACCGATCCGATGGTCTTCACGTTCCCGGTAATATCATTGCCCGCATATCCGTTGCCCCGGGTTACCGCCCTGACCAGAACTCCCTGCTCATAGTAGAGAACGATGGATACACCGTCGATTTTCTCCTCCACTACAAAGGAGAGGGGCTTTCCCGCTTTTTCGGTGGTTCGCCGGATCCACGCATCCACTTCGCCTGTCTGATACGCTTTATCGAGGCTCAGGACCGGGATGGTGTGCTGGACCTCCGGGAAGGTCCCGGTCAGATCCGATCCTACCCTGCTGGTGGGAGAATCAGGCTGTTTCAACTCCGGGTGAAGAGCTTCGAGCTCGGACAGCCGGTCGAACAGCCGGTCATATTCCGCATCGTCCACCGACGGACGATTGTCTATATAGTATTCACGCTGGTATGTACGCAAAAGCGCCGCGAGTTTTTCAATCTCACGGCGCGCGGATTCATAATCAGAAGACTGGGTCATGGATTCAGTTTCCCCTCCGTACAAATGCATCGGGATACCCCCGGGAGCTGAGCGTATAGAGCAGGGTATCACTTTCATCTTCATTGAGCGGTCCGATCATCAGTTTATATGGTGCCGCTCCCCCGGTGTCTGAATATATCATGACCGGGTATCTGCTGGAAAGCACCGCTGCATTGTTCTTCGCGGATTCGAGCTTACTGTAGGCCCCGATCTGCAGGTAGTAGCTTCTTTTCTGCAAATTCGAGGCTACCGAAACCGGGCCTCCGATGACCGATGTGCCCATCGTTTCCGCCGGCTTCCGCTCTTCTTCTTTCGGCTTCGTCAAGGCAGTTTCCGCCGGACCCACCGTCGGCGGTCCCTCCGGAGGCCTTTCCTCCGCCGGGACGAGAACGAGTTCCGCTTCCTCCGGAATCTCCGCGGGCATCTCCGGATCATGCACAGCCGCCACATCTTCCTCCTCCTGAGGCTCTTCAGCAGGACTTCCGAGGTCCGCCACGGCTTCTCCCCTGTCCGGAAGCCCGGGACTGTGCTGCGCCGTCATCGCGCCGGAATCGGCAGCATCCGCCGGCTCGATGGAATCCATCGAAACCCTCGGCCCATCGCCGGCTGTCCTGCCTTCCGGTTTTTCCGGCGGCAGCGGAGAGTAACTGTAATCTTTCTCGCCGGGGAAAAGAGGCTCCATGGCAACGACCCTGGGGCCGCCGCTGTCCGCGGGCTCCGTATCCCCTGCCTCTTCCGGGATTTCAGCAGTGAGGATTGACGGCTGCCTCTCCGGTGCCGGAAGCTCAACAGCAGGATCGAAGGTTTCCGGTTCCTCCGCCCTATCGGGTATGGCGTGTGCAACCGGTTCACCGTCGGACGGGGAAGTATCATCCGATATGGCAGCTGTCACTTCAGCAGTCCCGGAAGGCGCTGCCCATGCCCCTTTCCGTTCCGCCGGAGCTTCAGACAGCTCCGGAGCTTCAGGCTGTCGGGACATCTCAGCTGGAGCTTCCCCGGCATCTTCCTTGAGATATTCCTGAATCATGGTAAGCCTGCTGCCGCTGGCGGCTGTAGAAGGATTTACATCCGGATCCCGGGAATAGGGAGATTCCTGAGCAAGGCTTTTTTCTACAGCGCTGGTTTCATCCATCACAGGGGACACCCGGGCGATCAGAATCTCATTGGTCTTCAGCTCCAGCTGTTTGGCCGCTTCCGGAGAAACCTGCATGAAAACGCGGTCCACATCGAGCCGCTCGACCACCCGGACTTCAATCTTTTTATTCCCGTCAGCGGATGTAATAGCTACCTTGCTGTCCAGAGGAAAAGCGTTCGAAGCGGCGTATAGACCGGTATTGGGAAGCAGCCCGTAGGGTGCAGCGGAAATTCTTCCTTCCCAGAAGGACTGCTCAGCCGCGGCAGTATGCAGACATGCAAAACATAATAGTATCAGGTAAAAAGAGATAACTGCTTTTTTCGCAGGGTACATTTTCCGTGTACTGTTCATCTTACACTCCCATATTCCATTTTCGGGAAGACCGGGGTGCTTTATGAGGAAAAAATGTGCCTATAGCCCCTTCAGCGCTTCCCGGCCGAGCCTTCTTCCCATACCCTGAACCAGTTCATAGGGTTCCTTCTCTTTCCAGTCGTCGGGTCTTTCAAGCATCACCGTTCCCCCGGCGAGATTCGCCTCCGTTTCAAGATCGATCAGAGCGTACGCCGCCGCCACCGGCAGGAGGTCCTCCTCATCTTCAGTGAACCTCAGCTGTACCGTCAGTATATACATGGCGCCTCCGGCTTTGGCGATCCGGAAAGCCGGATAATCGGCAAACACATCCTTCTCTTCCACTATCTCCTCTGTGGACTGATACGTGCTGTTGAAAATGATATGCCCGGCATCGAAGAATACTTCCATGATCCCGTCCTCGATGTAGTGTATGGAGCTCTTCTCATCACCGAAACCTGACGGCCTGTCGGTAAAAAGCATCACCGTTTCCGCTGTCGCCGGTACGACCAGGGCCGTCAGCAGGATTGCACAGAGGATGAAGATTTTTGTATTTTGCATATATATCTCCCAGTGGATTTCTTCTTATTATCGGTCCATATACGACAATTGTAAATCTCCTCAGCGGGAGGTGTTGCAGGATAAGACTTTCCATGCTATTTTTCTATTCATAATCGTGAAGAGTCAGACCGGCCATTCAGTTGCAGCATATTCGGGTACTCGCCAGATGAGGTATTATGTGCTTCAGGTGTTCACACGGGAAGAAGAGAAGTTTCTCACCCTCGTCAGGACTTCTCTCCGGACCGCGGTTCCCTCTCAGTCCGAAACGGGGTCTTTCCTCTGGCCCCGGCGCACACTCACCATCAGACGTAAGGGAAAAACACAGAAACAGCTCGCGCCGATATTCCCGGGTTATATTTTTTATGAGGCGAAAGAACTGCCTCCTGATGTATATTGGGCTATCAAGAAAACATCCGGCTTTGTCCGGTTTTTAAAGGATAACCAGCATATAGAACCTCTTTCAGGAGAGGACAAAGGTCTGCTGCTCCACTTTCTCAGTTTCGGTGAAATCGTAGAGACGTCTACCGTGAGTTTCGATGACAACAACAGAATTGTGGTAATCGACGGCCCCATGAGGGGATTGGAAGGGGCCATAGTGAAGGTCAACAGAAGGAAAAAGAGGGCAAAAGTCCGATTGACCCTTTACGAGCAGTCTTTTCTGGTGGATTTCGGTTTTGAGTTTTTAAAAAAGAAGAGAAGTGATGATACAGGAAAAACAGAGTAATATTTACATTATAGGCGCAGGCTTCGCGGGCTATGAAATCGCCGAAGAGATCCGGTCCAAAGGTATTCTGGGAAATGTTGTCGCCTTTATCGATGATAATCCCGCCAAAATAGGCTCTTCCGTCATGGATATCCCCGTCTACGGACCGATCTCCACGGTCGATGAAATCCTGGAGCATACTCCGGCTGATGAAGCGCTTATTGCCGTACCGGCTGCCTCCAGCGATCAGCTGAAGCGTATCTATACCATCCTGAGGGCTGCCAACCTGAAGCGCATCAGGATCCTCCCGCGGCTTTCACAAATCATAGACGGCGACGCTCACCTGATTCAGACCCGGGAGATCAGCGCTCAGGACCTTCTCGGCAGGGACCAGGTTTCCCTCGGATTGAAGGAAAGCCTGAAATACCTGCGGGGGCACCGGGTGCTTATAACCGGAGCGGGAGGCAGTATCGGAAGCGAACTGGCCCGGCAGCTGCTCTCAGGGGGTGCCGAGCGTCTCTATCTGTTCGATCACGGTGAAAACAGTGTTTATGAAATCGACAAAGAACTCCGAATCCTCCAGGAGGAGGGAGTCGGAGAGGAAGCCACGATCGTACCCATCATAGGAGAGATGCAGGATCCGGCCTATATGGAGTTCATCATCCGGCGGCTCAAGGCGGATGTGATTTTTCACTGTGCCGCCTACAAACATGTACCGCTGCTGGAGGCCAATCCTATCGAGGCGATAAAGAACAATGTTTTCGGTACGAAAAACATGGTGGATGCGGCCAGGAAGAACAAAGTTCCCCGTTTTGTCTTTATTTCCACCGATAAAGCGGTTGATCCGACCAGCATCTACGGTGCATCCAAAAGCATAGCCGAGGAGCTCGTTCTGTCCAGCAACGGAAACCATGGAGATTACATGGTGGTCCGTTTCGGAAATGTGATCGGATCCCGGGGAAGCATCGTGCCCCTTTTTGCCAAACAGATCCTCAAAGGCGGTCCGGTCACTATTACCCATCCGGAAGCAAGCCGATTTTTTATGACCATCCCCGAGGCAGCCTCACTGGTACTGAAAGCCGGCGGTGTAGGACGGGGGGATAATCTCTACATTCTCGATATGGGTGAGCCGGTCCTCATCCGCGAACTAGCGGAGCAGATGGTCAGGTTCTACGGGTTCACCCCGGAAAAGGAGATTCCGATCCGCTATATAGGACTGAGACCGGGGGAAAAGCTCACCGAGCGGCTCTGGTCACGGGGTGAAAAACTTGAGCCTACCGAACATCCGGGGATCAACCGGCTTATCCGAAGGCCCCGCTTTCAGGTCAGCCTGGAAAGCATTCTGGAGGAGCTCCAGGATTTCTGTTTCTTCAATCCGGACAATCCGGATGTCTACCGGAACCGGCGGCTCTTGAGAGATATAATACGCCGGTATCTGCCGAGCGTACCGGAGGTAGAAAATGAACCGATCCATTGAGGATACATCCATGGAACAGATACCCTTCGCGCGGCCTTCCATCGGGAAAGAGGAGGAAGAGGCAGTTCTCGAAGTCCTTCGCAGCGGATGGCTGACGACAGCCGGACAATCCCTGGAGTTCGAACGCGAATTCGCAGCATTCACCGGGGCGGCCCATGCCCTGGCGGTGAACTCGGCGACAGCGGGACTCCACCTCGCCCTCGAAGCTCTCGGGATCGGTCCCGGAGACAAGGTTATCACGACTCCATACACCTTCACCTCCACGGCTGAGGTAATTCGGTATCTGAATGCCGATCCGGTTTTCGTCGATATCGATCGGGATACCCTTACCATCGATCCGGAAAAAATCGAAGAAGCCTTTCGGAACCAGCAGAACATCAAAGCGGTGATCCCTGTTCATCTCGGCGGATACCCCTGCGATATGGATCGAATTATGGAGATCGCCGGCAGGTACGGTGCCGCCGTGGTCGAAGATGCCGCTCATGCCCTGCCGGTGAAGACCCCCTCGGGTTTTCTCGGCTGCATCGGAGATATCGGCGTATACAGTTTTTACGCCACCAAAACAATCACCACCGGTGAGGGGGGTATGGTGGTCACCGGCAATCCTGAGATCGCCCGCCGTATTTCGGTGATGCGGCTCCACGGCATTGACCGTGAGGTGTGGCGCAGATATACCGAACAGAAAGCCTCCTGGCAGTACGATGTTGTGGAAGCAGGTTTCAAGTACAACCTTCCGGATATTTCCGCGGCCATAGGCAGGGTTCAGCTGAAAAAAGCGGAGGCTTTTCTCCGGCGGCGAAGACAGATCGCCCAACAGTATATTACCGGACTTTCAGGCTGCTCCTTTCTCCGGGTGCCTGAATTCATTGAAAACCACGCGTGGCACCTGTTCATCCTCCGACTGCGCAACGGAACCCTCGCTATCGACCGGGACGAATATATCCGCAGGCTTCAGAAAGCGGGAATCGGCATATCTGTTCACTACATCCCCCTCCACATCATGGGGTATTACCGCCGCAGATACGGATTGAAAGCTGAAGATTTCCCCATCTCCATGGAAGTATTCCGATCCGTACTGAGTCTCCCCATCTATCCGGACTTGAAGGATACTCAGGTACGGAGGATTATCGATACCGTACGCTCCATCGGTGAAGATGCATCCAGGGGGGCTGTCCGTTGATTCAGGAGCTTCCCTTTGTCGATACCTTTACCGCCCCGGATATGCTTCATATTAAAATACTCAGAGCCGAAATTCCCCGGGGCAGGATCGAATCGATCAACACCGAAGGTGTATCAAAGCAAGTTCATATTTTCGGCCCGGAAGATATCCCCGGGAAAAACTGTGTTCAGGTACTCAATGACGCCATGCCCCTCCTGAGCAAAGGAAATATCGAGTACGAAGGAGAACCGGTCCTGCTGATCGCCTCCCATGCACCGGACCTTCTGGAAAAGGCCGAAAGGCACATCCGGATCTCCTATGAGACCGATTTTTCCCTGCTGGCCTTTCATCCCAGCTCTCCTGAACAGATCGTGGACTCCCGTACCTTCATCCAGGGTTCCCCGGACCGTGACTTCGGTCCGGAGGCCCAGATCGTCGAAGCCGAATATCATACTGCTCCCGAAACACATATCAACCGTGCGCCTCTGGGAGCCTATACATCCTTCGATGAAGATCGCCTGATCGTGCATACACCGACTCACTGGCCGAATCACGTCCGTTCCACGATTGCAGCGAGCACCGGCAGGGAGGAATCGTCGATCCGGGTCATTCAGACCAATCCGAGCCCCGCCTACGGCGAAAAGGTCATCTTTCCCTCCGTCCTTGCAGCTATGGCCGCCGTGGTAACAGTTCGAACAGGACTGCCCGCCCGGCTCCTGCTTTCTCCTCAGGAGATTGAACGGCTTACCACAAGGAAACCCCCTGTGGAAATCAGCAGGAGCTCGGTTCTCGATGGAGGGGGTGAAATTCTGGCCGAAAAGGTGCATATCCGCTTCGATGTAGGAGCCTTTCCCTTTTTTACCTCTGAATTGCTGAGCCGCTCCATAATCGCCGCGGGCAGCTATTATACCATACCCCATCTGAAGTTGAGCGCGGAGGCGGTACAGACAAGTTCTCCGCCCATGAATCTCTACAGGGGCCTGGGAGTTTCCCAGAGTCTGTTTGCGACGGAGGTTCATTTTTCACGTCTGGCAGAATTCTCCCAATCCAACCCGGGGGAATGGAAGAAACAGCATGCCGAAAAGGGAAGGCTCGTGACGGGGGCCGCCCTCCCCTCCATGCCTCTTCCGGAACTCCTGGAACGGGTAATGATCGACTCGGACTTCTACCGGAAGCATTCTTCCTACGAGCTGATCAGGAAGAGGAGAAATACGGGAAAGGCTTCCCGGAGGTCCTTCCGGGGTATCGGTATCGCCGCCGGCTGTACAGGAAACGGCTTCACCGAAAAACCCTCCGGCGGAGCCAAATGGGGCATCAAGGCGGTGCTGGACAAGAAGGACGAACTCACCATCTACTGCGGAACGATGACTATCCCCCGGGCGATCCAGAACCTCTGGAAAAGAAAGGCAGGTGAAATACTTGCCATCCCCCATGAATCAATCAGAATCGCCGCCGGGGATACCGACAATCTGCCCGATTCCGGGCCTATGATGCTGGCGATGCCGGTGGCTGTTTATACCAGTCTCGTCGAACGCTGCTGCAGCGCGATACGCAAGGAACGGTTCCACACACCTCTTCCCATCGAAGTACAGCGCAATATCACAGCCCCCCGCAAATCCACCTGGGACGGAGAGAAAATGAAAGGACTTCCCTTTCATTCATTGAGCTGGGGAGCTGTCGTAACGGAGGTTGAACTTGATCCGCTCAGTCTGGAACCGGAAATCAGAGGTATATGGGCGGCCTTTGATTGCGGGCTGGTGTATGATACCCAGTATGCCGTTTCTATTGCCGAGGGAAGCATCTATGAAAGTCTTGCCTGGGCTATGGGAGAACACAAGGTTACTCCCCGATACAGCACCGACTACGGCATTGAAGGACGGGAAGGTCTGATCATGAGGCTGCCCCCGATTTCCGTCAGCTTTCAGAACACCGGCAGGGGAATTCCCGGGGGAATGAATGAAATAGCAGAATCTCTGGTCCCTTCGGCCTTTGTAACCGCCCTCAGTCAGGCGGCGGGAGTATACTTTGACGGCGTCCCGCTCACTGCCGAGATTATTCAAGGGTACCTGGAGGAACCGGCATGAGGGTGGATTTTACGCTGAACGGGAGAAGAGTCTCGATCAATACGCCCGCATCCCTGCGGCTGGCGGACCTGCTTCACAACAACCTGAAAGTTGAAAGTCTTCATCCTTCCTGCTACAGAGGCGAATGCGGAAACTGCGCCATTCTGATGAACGGAGAACTGACGTACTCCTGTATGCTGCCGGTATTCGCCGCCCAGGGTTCCAGCATACTTACCTTTGAGGGGATTCTGGAATCCGTGGAATATGAGGATATTCAGCGAGGGCTTTCCGAAGAGCAGTCCTTTCCCTGCAATTACTGCCGCCCTTCAAAACTGGTTATCATCGAATCCATTCTGATGAATAATCCGGAACCGAAGATCCAGGAAGTACTCGAAGTTTTCTCCGGGACCTACTGCCCCTGTACAAACCTCCACAACCTGGCCCGGGGAGTTATCCGGGCAGCCTTTTATCGGAGGAGACGACGGCATGCCTGAAACCAAGGTATTCCAGCCCCACAACCTCAGTGAGCTCCTGAGAACATACCAGAATTATCCGCAGGCGCTTCTCTGGGCCGGCGGCACCGCTTTGGGCAGGGAATATAAAACCGGGGGAAGTTTTGACCTCCCGGATATCATCATCCATACTGCCGGAATCCCCGAACTTCAGCGGATAAGCAGAACGGAACGCTATTTTGAAATCGGTGCCGGAGTTCCCGTCAGCAGGATTCTGAAGGTCGGCCAGCATGTGCTTCCGAAGATATTCACTCAGGCGCTGCAGCATATAGCTCATCCCGCTATCCGGTACCGGGCCACTCTCGGAGGGAATCTCTGCCACCTCCCCCGAAGGCTGAACACTTTCGGACCGCTTACCATCCTCGACGCCCGGATGGAACTGAGAAAGCTGGGAAAAAGCAGATGGATACATATTCCGCGGCTTTTCACGAAAACCGGTGAATGCACTCTCGAGGAGGGGGAGATCGTCAGCCGGATCCGGATCCCTTTTGTGGATTGGAATATGCAGTTTTTCCAGAAAATCGGCGATCCCTTTATCAAACCGAAAACATCCATCATATTCAGCACCCTGTCGGATGTGAAAAAAGGCGAGCTTGTCGATTTCCGGACTGCAGTCACCTTCATCGGGAAATCCGTTCTCAGGGACCGGGAGCTGGAAACCCTGATTGCAGGGAGAAAGGTTCCCCTGAGCGACAAATCAAGGGCTGAAGCCCGGGCCATCTTCCGCAACTCTCTGATGGGTCTCCCCGGAGAAGTAACTCTGTTCCAGAAACAGCGGGCCCTGCGTATTCTGCAATGGTACCTGAGCGCTCTGCACGAACCGTCCTCTGAGCTGATATACTGAAATTTCAGTCCCAGCCAACTTTACAGAAACACCGCGTATTGGCTATATTTTCCTAAGGGAGTACACAATGTCGGGCTTTGTTCATCTTCACAACCACACAGATTTTTCACTTTTAGACGGCGCCGCGCATATCCGAAAGCTGGTAAAGAAAACCGCAGAACTGGGCATGAAAGCCCTCGCCATTACCGATCACGGCAATATGTTCGGGGTCCTGAAGTTTTATCATGAATGCCGGGCGAACGATATCAAACCGATTATCGGTTGTGAGTTTTATGTCGCTCCGGGATCACGCTTCGACAAGAGCGGTTCAGAACAGAAAACCAGAGCCCATCACCTGGTTGCTCTGGCAGCCAACGAAGAAGGTTATAAGAATCTGCTCCGGCTTTCCTCCCTCGCCTATACCGAGGGCTTCTACTACAAGCCGAGAATCGATGATGAGCTGCTGAGAAAGTATTCCGGCGGATTGATCGCCTCAAGCGCCTGTCTGGCGGGAGAAATACCCCGGATGATTCTCTCGGGAAATCTGGATGCGGCAGCTGAGAAAGCTCTCTATTACCGTGACATATTCGGGGAGGGGAATTTTTTCCTCGAACTTCAGGATCACGGGATCCCCGAACAGAAGGAAGTGAACGAAGCCCTCGTTAAAATATCCTCGTCCACCGGGATCCCTCTTATCGCCACCAATGACATTCACTATATCAATCAGAAGGATGCCGGCGCCCAGGATATTCTCATCTGCATCGGAACGAATAAAAAGAGAGATGAAAAAAACCGTTTGAAATTCGAATCGGATCAATTCTATCTGAAATCTCAGAAACAGATGGAAGAGCTGTTTCCGTACGCGCCGGAGGCAATTAGAAATACCGCCGCCGTAGCCGAGCGGTGCAACCTGGAAATTCCTCTACCCGGACCGATTCTGCCCCATTATGAAATACCGGAGGATTACCACTCCCTGAAAGAATACCTCCACCATCTGACCATGGAGGGATTGAAAGAACGCTACAAGCCGGTTAAGCCGGAACATATCCGGCGGGCCGAATATGAACTCGAGATCATCAATTCCATGGGCTTCCCCGGATATTTTCTCATCGTTTGGGACTTTATCGATTTTGCCAGAAACCGCAGCATACCGGTAGGTCCCGGGAGGGGGTCCGGTGCCGGATCGGTGGTTGCCTATGCGCTGAAGATCACCAACATCGATCCGTTCAAGTATAACCTTCTATTTGAGCGTTTTCTCAATCCGGAACGTATTTCCATGCCCGATTTCGACATCGACTTCTGCTTCGAACGACGGGGGGAAGTGATCGAATACGTGACGGATAAATACGGCAAAGAGCGGGTCGGTCAGATCATCACCTTCGGGACCCTTAAAACCAAGGCGGTACTGCGGGATGTGGCCAGGGTCCTCGATATTCCCTTTGCCGAAGCCGACCGGATTTCAAAGCTGGTCCCGGACGATCTGAAGATGACCATCGATAAGGCCGTCGAAGCGGAACCCCGGCTGAAGGAGGTCGAAAATCAGGGGGGTATTTATTCCGAACTCATTTCCACCGCCCGGACCCTCGAGGGGCTTTCCCGCCATGCTTCCACCCACGCAGCCGGCGTGGTCATCGGAAATGAACCGCTGACCGAGTACGTACCCCTCTATGTTGATCCGAAGACCGGCGCGGTTTCAACCCAGTACACCATGGATCAGCTCGAAGCCTGCGGACTTGTAAAAATGGATTTTCTGGGTTTGAAAACCCTTACTCTGATCAAGAACACGGAAAACCTCATCAGGGCCCGGGGCATTGAATTCGATATTGAAAACATTGCCGAAGACGATGAGGCTACTTTCGATATGCTCGGCGAGGGGAAGAGTACCTGTGTTTTCCAGTTTGAAAGCAGCGGAATGCAGAATATTCTGAAACAGGCCAAACCGAACTCCATCGAAGACCTGATTGCATTGAACGCCCTCTATCGGCCCGGTCCGATGCAGTATATTCCCCAGTTTATCGCCTCGAAGAACGGATCCGAAGCAATCCGCTACCCCGATCCGAGTCTTGAAGAAATACTGAAACCGACCTACGGCGTTATTGTTTATCAGGAACAGGTCATGCAGGTTGCTCAGATTATCGGAGGGTTTTCCCTGGGAAAAGCGGACATCATGCGCCGGGCGATGGGAAAGAAGAAAGAAAAGGAGATGGAAAAACTCAAGGTCGAGTTCATCGACGGGGCGGTCGCGAAGGGATATGAACGCAAACTGGCCGAGAACATCTTTGAAATGCTCAAACCCTTTTCCAGCTACGGGTTCAACAAGAGCCACGCCGCCGCCTACTCGGTGGTAGCATACCAGACCGCGTATCTGAAGGCCAATTACTCAGCGGAGTTCATGGCAGCCAACCTGACCAATGAAATCAACAGTCCGGACAAACTCGCCACCTATATCACCGAAACCAAATCGATGGGCATTGATATTCTTCCGCCGGACATCAACCTTTCGGAAAGCCATTTTTCCGTAAGCGACGAAAAGGTTGTATACGGT
>Ga0272442_10005772_pt1 | contig 16446 bp, 8 predicted proteins | sample SSMForm2O_FD_200262 | JGI IMG/M metagenome (GOLD analysis project Ga0272442, IMG submission 200262) | Marine sediment archaeal communities from Little Sippewissett salt marsh, Falmouth, MA, United States - SSM-Form-2O | ecosystem: Environmental > Aquatic > Marine > Wetlands > Sediment ...
TGCGTCATGCTGGTCACCGGTTTTCTCTTTGCCGCGGTGGCCGGGTACATGGCCGGTCTGGTGGGTTCGTCGAACAACCCGATCTCGGGTGTGACCATCTCGACGGTGCTGGTCTCGTCGTTGCTGCTGGTCCTGTTGATGGGTAAGGCTGCCGAGAACGGTCCGGCCGCCGCGGTGATCATCGGTGCGGTGGTCTGCTGTGCCGCCGCCATCGCTGGCGACGTCATGCAGGACCTCAAATGCGGGCGGCTCGTCGGGACGACCCCGTGGAAGCAGCAGGTGATGGAGATGCTGGGCACCGGTGCGGCCGCACTGATCATCGCGCCGGTCCTGATGCTCCTGCACCGCGCCTACGGCTTTGCCGGCATGGAAGGCGCCGGCGAAAAGGCCCTGTCCGCTCCCCAGGCCAGCCTGATGGCGTCCGTGGCCCAGGGCGTGTTCCACGGCGGCTTGCCCTGGGTGTATCTCGGCATCGGGATGGGCGTCGCAGCGCTGATCATCGCGCTGGACCTGTACCTGCAAGCCAGGCAGTTTCCGTTCCGCACTCCCGTGTTGGCGGTGGCCATCGGCTTTTACCTGCCGTTCCAACTGTCGGTGCCGATCTTCGTCGGGGGCCTGGTCAGCCTGGCGGTCAAGCGGTATCACCGCAGCAGGAGCAGCGAGACCGCCGAGGTGGAGGCCTCCGACCGCAGAGGGTTGTTGATGGCTTCCGGCCTGATTACCGGCGAAGCCCTGATGGGCATTCTGGTGGCGATCCCCATCGTCGTTCTCAAGCAGTTCGATATCGACCTGCCCATCATCGAGCACTTCTTCGGTCGCACCATGCCGTTCGGTGGCATCGTCGGCGTCGTGCTGCTGCTGGGCGTGACCTTCTGGCTCTACCTGACCACCGTGGTGAAGAGACGAAGCTAATACAGGATCAAAATGGCAACCGGCTGCGCCGTCGCGGGCGCACCGGCTTTGACAGGAGACAGCAGTACCATGGCAGAAAAGATTGAGGCCTACGTAAGTGAAAACCGGGAACGTTTTATCGAAGAGCTTAAGGAACTGATGCGTTTTCCCTCGATCAGCGCCCAGAGCAAACATGACGCCGACACGCGGGCGTGTGCCGAGTGGCTCGTAGCCCATTTTCAGAAGCTGGGCCTGGAGGCTTCGCTGATCGACGTCGGGGGCCAGCCCATCGTCCGCGCGCAAGCCAAAGGCAAGAGTACCAAGCGCGTCATGGTCTACGGGCACTACGACGTGCAGCCCGAGGACCCGCTGGATCAGTGGCAGACGCCGCCGTTCGAGCCGACGATCCGCGACGGCATCCTGTACGGCCGCGGCGCCACCGACGACAAGGGCCAGGTCTTCACCCACGTCAAGGCCGTCGAAAGCCTGCTCGCCATCGACGGCGAGCTTCCCTGCGAGGTGCTCTTTCTGCTGGAGGGCGAGGAGGAATCGGGCGGCGACGCCCTGGCCCGCTACGTGCGTCAGGCCAAGGACGAACTCAAGCCCGACGTCGTGATCGTCTCCGACAGTACCATGTACGACGCGAACACGCCCGCCATCACCTACGGCCTGCGCGGCATGGCCGCGTGTGAATTCACCGTCACCGGTGCGGACAAGGACGTGCACTCCGGCGCCTATGGCGGCGGCATCGCCAACCCGGCCATGGTGCTCGCCCGGATCCTCGCCGCCTGCGTTGGCCCCGACGGCAAGGTCCTGGTCCCCCATTTCTACGACGATGTGGCGCCGCTGGAACAGTGGGAGTCCGACAGCATGAAGAAACTCGCGTTCGACGATCAGGCCTTCGTCGGCGAGTTGAACGTGTCGCGCCCGCACGGCGAGGCCGGCTTCAGCACGCTGGAGCGGATCTGGATGCGGCCCACCTTCGAGATCAACGGCATCTACGGCGGCTACACCGCCGAGGGCGCCAAGACGATCATCCCGGCGTCCGCCACGGTCAAAATCAGCGCCCGTCTCGTCCCGCATCAGCACCCGGCCCGCATCGCCGAGCTGATCGCCGAGCACGTTCGCTCGGTTTGTCCCGACACGGTGCGCCTGGAGATGTCGAAGTTCGCGACGTGCCCACCGGTGCTGTTCGATGTGAACAACCCGACCTTCCGCGCCGCGCAGGAGGCGCTGCAACAGGGTTTCGGCAGCGAGTCGGTCTTCATTCGCTGCGGCGGCTCGATCCCGGTCGTCAGCACCTTCGTCGAGCAGTTGGGCTGCCCCGTCGTGCTCATGGGCTTCGGTCTCGACAGCGACGGGCCCCACAGCCCCAACGAGCACTTCAGCCTCGACAGCTTCATCAAAGGAACCAAAGCCGCCGCCCACCTGCTCCGTACGATCTGATACGCGCGCACGGTGTCATCCTGAACGTAGCGCAGCGGAATGAAGGACCTGGGCTGCGACCTTGAAATAGATCTCGTTCGCAGCCCATCCCGGCGCGCCGGGATTCACCTGCGGCTCAGGATGACAATGGCTCCGACGCGCGCGAATTTCTCCTAATCCGCATCAGGCGTTGGACTCGCCTCCGGCAAAGAGCGAGCGGGAAAGCTTGCTTATCGCGCCGGCGTCTGCGATGATAGGGCGGTCGAATTGGAGGACACGGTCATGTGCGAATTCTGTCTCAAGCACGGCGAGGGAAAGAAGTGGTACCTGCAGGCCAAGAACTACTCCGACGATCTGCTCAGCGACATGCGGCGCCGGCGGTTCATTGAGCGCTTCCTCAGTGATACCGAGGGACTCAAGAAGGGCGCCGGCCGGCTCGACAAGCTGGATGACGCGCCGAAGCTTGTGCGGAAAGTCATCGGCAAGCTCATCACAGCGCGAATGAAGCGGCTCCACTACGGCCAGGTACTGCCTATCGAAGACGTCGAGCGCATCTTCAAGATGGTTGGGTCAGTCGTGCGAGTGGCCTGCATCTGCCGCCACGTCACGCTGGGGCAGGAGAAGCGTTACTGTTACGGCGTCGCGCTCAAGCCTGACGGCGGGCGTTTCTACGAGATCGTTCGGGACCTCGACCAGAGCTTTGTGACCGGGCCCGATGCGGCCGGCGTAGAAGAGCTTAGCAAAGAGGAAGCCATCGCCTCGCTGCGCGACCACGAACGAGAGGGCCTGTGCCACACCGTATGGACGTTCGGCACGCCTTTCATCGCGGGCATCTGCAACTGCGACCGCTCGGACTGCCTGGCCATGCGCTGCACCGTGACCCACTCGGTGCCGGTGATGTTTAGGGCCGAGTATGTCGGCGTCGTTGACGCCGAGGTGTGCAAGGGCTGTCGGCAGTGCATGCGTGTCTGTCAGTTCGGGGCGATCACGTACAGTGCGGCCAATCAGAAGGTTAGCATCGACCCGCGACGCTGCTACGGCTGCGGCATCTGCCGCGCCGTCTGCCCCCAAAACGCCATCCGCCTCGAACCCCGCGCCAAGGATCCTATAGCCGCCAAACTCTGGTAGACCAAACCACCAGGGCCCCATCTGCGGCCCCGGAGCCCGCACTTTATCCGAATCGACCAGAATCAGCGGAAGTAGTAACTATATACTAAAATGTTCAGAATTAGTATTTGATCTCGACCAGCGTGCCGGTATACTAAAAGTGAACATTTTAGTATATAATTAGTACATGCGCAAATTGCTGTGCGGAAAGGACCTAAGCGATGAAAATGCCGAAGGCGCCACCGGCTTTTGAGCGCGTGCTGCGAGATATCAAAGATCCAGACCGTTTGATGCAGATTATCACTCTCAGCGCGAAGACTTCCCGGCCGGGGAAGTACCTCCACTGGGACGAACTCCAGTACCATACGCCCCCAGAGGGTTTTTCGCGTGAAGAATGGTGGTTGGCCCTGAAGCTCAAAAGGAAACAGCAATCCAGTGCGGTCCCCTTTACCGATGCGAAGGGCAAGCTGTTCACGTACGGCATGGTCGATCCCATCCCGGAGATGTTTCACAAGATCGACCAAGGCGCAGGCGGCCATATTGGCATGCCGGATCAGATCACGAACCCCGAGACCAGGGACTGGTACTGCGTCAACTCACTCATCCAGGAAGCCATCACCTCCAGCCAGCTTGAGGGAGCGGCGACGACACGCGGGGTCGCCAAGGAGATGATCCGGACGCAACGGCGTCCGCGCGACAAGAGCGAGCAGATGATCCTGAACAATTTTCAGAGTATGCAGCACATCGGCGCGCTGAAAGACGAGCCGCTTTCCAAAGATCGCGTGTTCGACCTTCATCGAATCATCATGGCGAAAACCCTGGAAAGCGATGCGGCGGCGGGACGATTTCGGCTGCCGGATGAACGCATCGTGGTCGGTGACATGTACGGTGAGGTCTTTCACAATCCGCCGCCTGCCGAACAACTCGAAGAACGAATGGCCGCCACGTGCGATTTCGCCAACGGCAAGATCCCGGAGGGCTTCTTTCATCCTGTGATCCGTTCCATCGTCCTGCATTTCTGGCTGGCCTACGATCATCCTTTCGTTGACGGCAATGGCCGCGTCGCGCGAGCGCTATTCTACTGGTCGATGCTCCGGCACGGGTATTGGCTGTTCGAGTTCGTCTCCATCTCCCAAATCTTGCTCAAGGCTCCGGCTAAGTACGGCCGCGCCTTCCTCTACACGGAAACGGACGACAATGACCTGACCTACTTCATCCTGCAACAGCTCGGTGTTATCGATCGTGCTGTGAAGGGATTGCACGAATACATCGAACGCAAAACGGCTCAGTTGCGCGCCATCGAAAGCAGACTGCATGGCATTACCGTGCTTAATCATCGCCAGCAGGCTCTCATCAGCAACGCGCTGCGTCATCCTCAACAACGATACCTGTTCAGGTCGCACCAAATGAGCCACAACGTGGCCTACCAAACGGCGCGCACCGATCTGCTCGATTTGGAGCAGCGGGGCCTCTTAACGAGCCGGAAGGTGGGAAGAACGTGGCATTTCACACCGGTGGCCGATCTTGAGAGGAAGCTTACCCGGTTGGATTAGCCGCGTCGTCTCCTGCGCCGGGCTTGCGTTTGGATTCACTGGCTGCCTCCGGGGAAGAGGTTGTGCAGGTCGGGATCTACGGTGCGCAAGTGCAGATCCTGCTGGGGGAAGGCGATCTCGATGTCGGCCTTGCGGAAGGCGTCGTCGATGGCACAGTTGATACTGTGCCAGAGCGGAATGTAGTGGTCCATGCCCGAGAAGTAGACGCGCAGCTCGAAGTCCAGGCTGCTGGAGCCGAAGCCGGTGAAGACCACGACGGGCTTGGGCTCTTCGATGACTCTGGGTTCGGCCGCTGCGATTTCGTAGAGCAGCTTCTCGGCCTTGCGAATGTCCGAGCCGTAGGCGATGCCCACGGGAAAGACCATGCGCAGCACGTTGTCCGAAAGCGTCCAGTTGACCAGGCGTCCGGTGATGAACTCCTTGTTCGGGACGATCAGCTCGCGCTGGTCCCACTTGCGGATGGTGGTGGCGCGAATCTTGATCTTGGTCACCTTGCCGGTGACGTCGCCGACGGTCACGACGTCATCGACGCGGACGGGCTGCTCGAAGAGGATGATCAGGCCGCTGATGAAATTGCCGAAGATTTCCTGGAGGCCGAAGCCCAGGCCCACCGTCATCGCGGCGACGAGCCACTGGACCTTGGACCAGCCGATGCCGATCTCGGTGAAGGCGACGACCACTCCGACGATAACCAGGACGTAGCGGCAGATGGTGATGATAGCGAACCGCGCACCGCGATCGATGGGCAAGCGCCGCAGGATGATGATCTCCAGCAGGCCCGGAGCGTTGCGGGCGGCGACGACGGTCAGGATGATCGCGACCACCGCGGTCGCGACGGCGCCCAGCGTGATGGGCTCATCTTCAGCCATTTTCCACAGCGTGCGCTCTCCCAGCTTGGTGAACGCCGGCAGCACGTCTTTCCACAGATACCAGAGTCCGACGACAAGCAGGACGGCGGCCACGGCATTGATCAGATGCCGGGTCTGCTGGGACATTTGAAAGATGGTCTGCTCGGGCTTGCCGCCGGTTTCCGCCGTTTCCGACGGGGTAGCGGCGGGGTCCTGTCCCCGGGCGGTCTCCTGGGCCTCGGCGGCCCGGCGTTTCTCGCGCTCCAGCAGGGCAAGTCGGCGTTGGGCCACCATGAGCCAGCGGACAAAAATCGCCTTGAGCAGGATGACGACCAGGATGAGCAGGATGGTGTAGGTGAGCTTTTCGTCTAAGTAGCGGGCGGCGTAGAAATATCCCATGGCGGCCAGAGCGGCGAATCCCACCGGCACGAGCAAGCACAGAGGGTACCAGACATAGCGGAGCCGTTCGAGCCATCCGCCTTGTTTCTGTGCGAGGTAGGGTTTCATCAGAGGTGAGCTCGGGTGCAGAAGGATGAGCAGGAAGCCGGCCGTGCCGAGCAGGTAGACGATCAGGAAAAGACGTCCGGCCGTACCGTACCATTGGTCGTCGGTCTGCTGGGCGTGCACGATTTCCAGGGCGAAAGCCAAGCAAACGATCAGGATAGAGAGCCAGCGCAAATGACGCCGGAGAAAGACCAGCCGTTCCTCCCGGACGCGAAAATGGTCCCGGGCCAGGCCGTGCGGAATAATCAGGTGTCGCAGGAAGCTGAGCACAAAGAGAACCGGTGCGATTGAGAAAAGTCCTGAGGCCGTCGCCAGGACAAAGTCGTCGGCCCCCGCCGCCGAGAGACGCCAGCCGACCAGCAGCAGGACAACGGGCCACGCAGCCGCCAGCAGCAGGGTCAGGGCAATCGCCTGGAGGGTGAGCAGGAAGCTGTCGCTCTGGACCTGGCGGACGTTCTCTGCGACCGCTTCGAGACGCTGGTGCATTCTCGTGTGGGAGACGACTACCGCCACGGCCAGGAGCACAATCAGAACCTGGGGCAGTGGATTGCCCCGAAAGTCCGTCCACAGGGTCGCCGCGACGGCGCGCCAATTCGCCGGTGACACGAACCATCTCAGGGCCGCGGCGGTGCGACCGGCGTCGGACAGACGCACGGCGTTGCTCTTGACCCAGAGGACGTTGGCGTCGATGAACGTCCGCAATTCCTGTGCGGTCTCAACGTAGTCCCTCTCCCTGGTGTCGAGGTTGGCCAGCTTGGTCGAGTAGTCCAGATAGAGATCGGACAGGGCCTTGAGCGTTTTGCGCCGGGTCTGGAGATGTTCGATGAGACGGCTGCGGACGGCGGGGCGTTCGGCTTGCTTCGGTGGCGTTTCCGCTTCGGCGAGAATGTCGTCGGCCTGCGTCTCGACGTCGCTCAGTTCGGACCATTTGTTATCATATTCGATCCAGTTGAACTGGGCCTGGGAGAGTTCCGCCGGCCGGGCCCGTATCCGGCGCCGGTTTTCGCTCGTGTTCGGCAGCTTGCTGCGCTTGCCCAGCAGACGGACGCCCAGCACGTCCGTGACGCCGCCCGCTTTCTCGACCTGTTGCTGAATCTCGCCGAGGTCCTTTTTAAGAGCGGCCAGTTGCTCCTCGATTCGGGCGGCGTACCGGGACGTTTTCTCGATCTCCACCACCAGTTCGGCCTGCTTCTGAGCGAGTTCGGCGTTGTACTGGGCCGCCTGCTGAATCACGGGATGGGCATACCGGGTCTCGGCCTGTGCCTGCTCGGCTTGTTCCCTGGCCGCCACGGCCGCTCTCTGCCGCAGATCGCTGACCTTTTGCTGCCAGAACTCCACCTGCTTCTCGGCCGTCGCCAGACGGCGCGCGGCCAGGTCGCGCTCGGCCGCCAGCATCTCGCTGGTGCCGTCATAGAGGAGGATTTCTTCATTGTTGGTCTCGATGCGATCCTGCAGGACGGCCTGCTCCACTTGCAGCAAGGTCCGGTTGGCCTGGCTCAGCGCCGAGCTCTGGTCGGCGACGGCAGCAAGTTTGGACTTGATCTCCTCGAGACGCTGCTTGGCTGCACTCGATTCTTCCGGGGTCTTCGTCCGGCGGTCGGCTCGGCGCTTGGGTTCGTTCTCGAGCTTCTGGGCGGTGGTCTTCGCCTCTTCGAGCGTCAGTTTTGCTTGCGAGAGTTTTTGTTCGGCTTGCGCGAGGGTCAGGTCCGTCGGCGCTTCGGCGGCGGGCTCGACGCTTGGTTTTGCCAGTGACTGCTTGATCTCTTCCAGCCGGGCCGGGGCGCCTTTCAGGGCGTCAATGTACTTTTTTCTGTTGGCCTTCAGCTCCTCGGCCTGTTTCAACTGGGCGATGGTCTTGTCGTAGATCTCGCCCAGCTTCGCCTTGATGTCTTCGCTGAGGTCCGGCGATTCGGCGGCCTGGGCCTTTTTCTTCTCCAGTTGTTCAATCGTGACGTCCGTCGTGGCAGCGGACGTATCGGCCGGCACCAGCGAAGCCGGGGTCGCGGCATTGGGTTCCTGCGTCTCGGTAGCAGCCGCCGTTGCGGCGTTGGGCTCGTTCGGCTCGGCCACCTGTGGTGCGGGCGAGGCGGCGGCTTGTGCCGCGCAGCGGTGCTCGGCGGCGGGGAAAGAGCCGGAAATCACCAGCAGTGCAGCCAGCAGCCACGGCATGGATCTGGCAGATGTACCGTTGATCATAGGGTTCTCCGTTAAACGCTGCAGATTTCCTTACCCCTCTGGCGGGCGCGAGCCCCGTCCTGAAGCCGTCGCGCCGGCGTAACGCGTAGTCTAATGATCCACCTGTGCAAAGAACAGCAAAAACTGCTCCGCTCGCCCCGGCGCCGCCAGAATGTCAAAGGCCCATAATAACGTCGCTCTACGCGGGCGGGCGCCAAGACTCGAATCGAGGCCCTTGCGGGCAATTCGGCTGGAAATGGCGGGGCGAATATGTTAGAATATCCAGTAATCGGCTCGGTGGCGGCGCGAAGTTCGAGCGCCCTGCGCGACGCCGGGCATTCGTCAGGCGAGGGGTGGCCCGTAGGCACGTTCGGGAGGGACGGCGTATGGGCCAAAGCGTTGCGGTCTTGCTTTGCCGCGCGGGCCGCGAACGGGGAAACCCGGCTTTTCGGGGCGGGCTCTATAGGGGTCCGATACAGTGGAATTATGGGGGTATTCACAGATATGAACTCGCGCGAGGGCACGGAGGAATAATGATTACCACGAGGAAGGTGGCCGTTTTCGTCGGCATCCTGTTCGCCCTGGTGGGCGCGGGTCGTGCCTTCGGTGACGACGAGGTGATTCTCAAGTCCCGGCGTTTCACGCCGGCCGTGGGAGTCGGCGAATCCTTGCGCGCACGTGCAGGCCGGGGCTCGGAAAGGATCCACGTCATCCTCCAGTTGGAGGGCGTTCCCACCGCGGAACGACGGGTGGGGTTCCTCAAATCGGGGGTGCGGCTGCTTTCGTACGTGCCGAACCGGGCCTGGCTGGCCGGCGTTAGCGCCGATAAGCTCGACGAGATTGCCGCCTTGTCGGGCGTGCGGGCGGTGGCGGAAATTCGCGCCGCCGACAAACTGGCCCCGGCGCTGCGCCAAGAGGGAGTCAGCGCGTATGCGACCACGGCCACCGGCCAGGCGCGACTGACGGCGCTGCTGTTTAAGGACGTCGCGCTGGACACCGGCATCCGTACGATCGAGCAATACGGCGGCACGGTCATCGAGCACAATGCCGCTGAGAACAGCGTTGCGTTTCATCTGCCGGTCGCGGCTATCGCTGATCTGGCCTCGTGCGACTGCGTGAAGTGGATCGATCAGATCTGCGAATCGATGGACCTCAACGACGGGGCCCGGGCCGCCGTCAACGTCAATGCGGTCCAGCTCGCTCCCTACAACCTCACGGGCATCAACGTTGTCATCGGACAGTGGGAGTCAAAACACCCCGATAGCAATCACGTGGACCTGAGCGGACGCGTGATGAACGTCAACGACACCTGGCCGGTAGGTGACCACGCCACGCAGGTGGCCGGAACCATGGTCGGCAACGGCGCCCTCCTGGCGAATCGCCAGTACCGCGGCATGGCTACCGACACCAGTGTTGTGTCCTACCACACCTGGGACACCGTCAGCGATTTGCGGACGCAGTACCAGCAAGCCGTCAACATGTACGACATCGACATTGCCAACAATTCGTGGGGCAAGGTTGAGTGGCACGTCTACAAGGACTACGCCGCCGCTCTCGATGCGATCGTCCGCGGCGCACTGGGCAAGCCCATTTCCATGGTTTGGGCCGCCGGCAACGAAGGGGGCTGGGGCACGATTCTGTGCACCGGGGTCGCCAAGAACGTCGTGACCGTGGGAGCGACGAACTCCGACGACAATACGCTCTGGCCCTGGAGCAACAAGGGCCCGACCGAGGACGGAAGAATCAAGCCCGACCTGGTCGCGCCCGGATGCGAGGCCGACGGCGGCAGCATCTGGTCCACATTGCCGGCGCCCGATTACTACGGCGGCGCCTGCGGGACCTCGCTGGCGGCGCCGTCCGTCTCAGGGACCATGGCGCTGATCCTGGAGGACTGGCGCGCCACGCACGGCAACGACCCGCTGCCGGCCACGATCAAGGCGATTCTGCTGCATACCGCCCGAGATTTAGGAAATTCGGGGCCTGATTATGTACATGGCTACGGATTGATCGACGGCAAGAAATCGATCGACCGGGTCAGGGCCGACACCCTCGACGAGACCATCGTGGAAGACATGGTGTTGCAGCAGGGCCAGCGGGATTTGTACGCGGTGCAGGTGGCTCCGGCAACGGCGGAGCTCAAGGTGACGCTGGTCTGGGACGACTGGCCCGCCGAGCCGCTGGCGGCCCACGCACTGGTCAACGATCTGGACCTGGTGGTGACGGGGCCCGATGGGACGCAGCATTATCCCTGGACGCTGGACCCGCGCGAGCCGAACGACCCGGCGCGACAGACGCAGGCCGATCACACCAATAACGTCGAGCAGGTCTCCGTGGCCGAGCCGGAAGCGGGAACGTGGCTGGTAACGGTCTGGGCGGCGAACCTGCCGCAGCCTCAGCAGCCCTATTCCCTGGTGACCGGCGGGACGGGATTCGCCCAGGTTCTCTCGGGGGCGGCGATTCTTGGCATCGTCGGACATTTGGGGCAGACGGTGGCCGAGTTCCACGATGCAGGCGACCTGATTCTGCAAGGTACGCTCACGACGGGGGCCGACTGCGAGCCGCCGGCCGGGGCTTTTGTCATCAACGGACCCCGGCAGGAGACGGTGGGGTACATCGATCTGGACGGAAACATGTGCATTCGGGGCGAGTTGAACGAACTGTCCAGTTGCGAAATGAGCGGTGGCGGGTTCATGGTCAAGGACTGGTTCGGCAGTACCGTCGCCTACGTGGATATGTTCGGAAATCTGTGTTTGGCGGGACGTTTGCATCAGAACCCGCAACCGTAGAGAGATTGTCGGCCGCGCGGCGGTTGTCGGTGCGGCGGTGCGTGAATGAGAGATACGTGTTGGCTGTGGCAGAGTGCGGCACAGCCTGTGTGGAGGATGGACATCGACATGAAAAGGCGCATGGCGGTATTGATGGCGTGCTTGTTGGCAGCCCCCTGTCTGGCAAAGACGGTAACGGTTGACGACGACGGCGAAGCTTGTTTTCAGACCATTCAGGAGGCCATCAACGGCTCCTCCGACGGCGACACCATCGTCGTCCGCACCGGGACGTACGACGGGGACGTCCTTTTCAACGGTCGGCGCGTGACGCTGCGCAGTGAGGATCCCGACAATGTCGCCGTCGTGCAGGCGACCGTGATCGTCGGCGGCGAGAGGCCCGCAGTGGTCTTCGATTTCAACGAGGACGGCGATTCGGTGCTCGACGGTTTCACGATTACGGGCCAGGGCATCCTCTGCACCGGCACCACACCCACGATTTCCCGCAACGTCATTCGCAACTGCAACGGGCAGGGAATCCGAGGGACCAACGGCGCCGCTCCGACCATCGTCGGCAACACCATCGTGTCCAGCCGGCAGGAAGGCATCTACATGTGCGGCGGGTTGATTGAGGGCAACACCATCGCGCAGAACCTCGGCGGCATCGTTTTCTGCGACGGCCCCATCCGGGACAACATCATTTCCGACAACGCCGGCGGCGGCGGGCTGTCCTTCTGCAACGGGGACATCGTGGGCAACGTGATTACGGGCAACTACAGCGGCACCCACGGCGGCGGGATCTACAACTGCGCCGGGACCATTCGCAACAACATCATCGCGGGCAACCGGGCCGAACGGGACGGCGGCGGGCTGTACAACTGCACCAAGGCGATTCTGAACAATACGATTGTGGGCAACGTCGCCGGCGATCTGGGCGGTGGCCTGAGTCAATGCCCCAGCACGGTGCGCAACAACATCATCGCCTTCAATGCGGCCACGTTGGCCGGCGGGATCTACGGTCCGTGCAGCAATACATACAATGCCTATTGGTCGAACGCCGGGGGCAATTTCGGCGGCGGACCGACGTGGGGTCTCGGTGACATCAGCGTGGACCCGCGTTTCGCCGTCAACGGCTACTGGGACGACAACGGCACCGCCGACGCGGACGACGATTTCTGGGTCAACGGCGATTACCACCTTCGCTCGCGTATCGGGCGCTGGTCCGTCGCCGCACGCCAGTGGATCGCCGACGATTTCACCAGCCAGTGCATCGATGCCGGCAGTCCCAGCTCGGACTGGTCGACGGAACTCTGGCCTCACGGACAGCGCATCAACCTCGGCGTCTACGGTGGAACGCCGCAGGCGAGCCTGTCGCCGGCGGAACTGGGCCACCGGGCCGATCTGAACCACGACGGACGCGTGGGTCCGCCCGATCTGCAGCAGTTCAGTCTGGGCTGGGCCGGGGAGGCAGACCTGCTCGCTGAGGATTTCGACCGCAACGGCGCGGTGGATTTCAACGACTTTGCCATTCTGGCGGCGAGCTGGCGGACCGGACCGCCGCCGCCCACGCCGCCGCTGCCCGACCCGATGACCTGGGCGACGCGGCCCTATGCCACCGGCCCGCGTTCTATCGCCATGGTGGCCACCAAGGCCACCTCCGCCGACGGCACGGGCGTCGAGTACTACTTCGAGGAGTTCTTCCATCCGGAGTTCAACAGCGGCTGGACCACCTTTGGGCCCGATGAAGAACCGCACTGGGAGGACACGAATCTGGTCCCCCAGGAAACGTATTGGTATCGCGTAAAGGTGCGGAACCGAGGGAACCTGCTGGAGACGCAGTGGTCGCAGCGCTTTGCGGCAACCACCCCGCGCGAGGATTTTCTGGCCCCGGCGCCGAACCCGCTGACGTGGGAGAGCGAGCCCCATCGCTCGGCCCCCGGAACGATTCAGATGGTCGCGACACAGGCCGACGATGAGAGCGGCGTCGAGTACGAATTCGAGTGTACCTCGCATCCGGTCTACAGCAGCGGCTGGCAGGACAGCCCCGCTTACAAGGTGGCCGCGTTGCCCGAGGGACGCTACACCTTCCGGACCCGCGCCCGCGACAAATCCCCCGCCAACAATGCGACCTTCTTCTCGTCCGAGGTGACGGTGGACCTGCTGCCGCCGACCCCGGACCCGCTGCAGTGGGAGTTCGTACCTGAGAAGATTCAGATTGGAACCGGCAGCCTCAACTATCACGCCACGATGACGGCGGTCGAGGCCACCGACGCCGACGGGCCCGTCGAGTACTTCTTCTGGTGCACCAACGAGTCGGGCTTTAGCAGCAGGTGGCAGAGCGAACGCACGTACACGGTGAAGCTGGGCGGTAAGCACGTCTACGCCGCGTTCCGCGTCAGGGCGCGTGACGCCAGCGGCAACCAGACGGGTTGGTCGCCCGAACTGCCGGCCCAGTAGTTGCGCCCGCGCGGGCCGTCGAGCTGAAGCGACGGGTTCTCGCTCTGCGCCGACCTTTCGCTTCGGCGGGTCGTGCTCCGCGGAAGGAATTCGCGCGCCGCAGTCCCGGAAAAATCCTCGTTTCGCTCAGGGCGCGTGCGTGCTACGATAGGGCCCGGAAAGAACGTTCGTTGTTGGTGTTTCTTATGGGTTCTGCGTACTGGGAACATTACCCGCATCCGGCGGATATGGGCATTCGCGGTGTCGGTCCGACGCGCGAGCAGGCGTTCGCGCAGGCGGCGCTGGCACTGACCGCCGTGATCGCCGAGCCGGAAAAGATCGAGCCCAGGCACCGCATCGAGATCGTCTGCGAAGAACACGACGACGAGCTTCTCTTGATGAGCTGGCTCGGCGCGCTGCTGTGTGAAATGGGCACGCGGAACATGCTGTTTAGCCGGTTCGAGATCGAGCCGACCGAGCGGGGGCTCCGCGCCGGCGCCTGGGGCGAGGAGGTCGATGTCACCCGGCACGAGCCGGCCGTGGAGGTCAAGGCCGCCACGTACGCCGACCTGAAAGTCGCGCGCAACGCCGACGGCACCTGGATCGCTCAGTGCATCGTCGATGTATAAGATAAAGCCACAGTTCCTATTCGGCCTATGCGTCTGATAAGACGCATTTGGAAGAATTCTGGCGCGTTTGAGCCTTTGTCATCCTGAGCCGGAGGCGAAGGATCTGGCTATCGAAAAAGAGGTTCGTTCCGGCCGCAGGCCAGATCCTTCACTTCGCTACGCTACGTTCAGGATGACATGCCGCCCAAGAATTTATCAGAATTCGTATAAGTCCTATCCTCTTCTTGAAAGCAGGAGTCGCGATATGTTCGCCGAGAAGCTAAAGAAACGGGCTCAGGCACAGTGGGTCATCGAGCCGTTCGGGAAGATGCAGGTGCCGGTGGTGTTGTATGCCGATGACGACCTCGTGCGGGACATGGACGAGCAGGTCTATAAGCAGGCGGCCAACGTTGCGGCGCTGCCCGGCGCGGTGCAGGCGTCGTACGCAATGCCCGACGCGCACTGGGGGTATGGCTTTCCCATCGGTGGCGTGGCCGGCTTCGACCCCGAGCGGGGCGGCATCATCTCGGCCGGCGGCGTCGGCTTCGATATTGCCTGCGGCGTGCGGGCGCTGCACGCGGGACTCGATTACGATACCGTGGCGGCGGTGAAGGAGCGCCTCGCCGACCTGCTGGCGCAGCGCATCCCCGCCGGCGTCGGCAGCAAGGGCAAGCTCAAACTCTCGGCTGCCGAGATGGACGAGATGCTGCGCGGCGGCGCCGAGTGGGCGGTCGAGGAAGGTTACGGCACCCGCGCGGACCTGGCCCATACCGAAGAGAACGGCCGCATGGCCGAGGCCCGGCCGAGATACGTCTCGAACCACGCCAAGGACCGCCAGGAAAGGCAGGTCGGCACGCTCGGCTCAGGCAACCACTACCTCGAAGTCCAGCGCGTCACGGCCCTCTACGACGACCGCATCGCCGAGGCGTTCGGGCTCCGCGTCGATGACGTGGTCGTGAGCATCCACTGCGGGTCGCGCGGCCTGGGTCATCAGGTCGCCACCGACTACTTGCCGCGGATGATCAAGGCCGCCCAGAGCGAGGGCATCGAGTTAGCCGAGCGCGAGCTGGCCTGCGCCCCGATCCAGTCCGACCTGGGCAAGCAGTACTACGGCGCCATGTGCGCCGGCATCAACTGCGCCGTGGCCAACCGCCAGGTCCTGACGCATCTGGTGCGGCAGGTCTTCGCCGACATCTTGCCCCAGGCCGACCTCAAGCTGCTCTACGACGTCTCGCACAACACCTGCAAGGTCGAAGAGCACACCGTCGAGGGCAAGCCGACGAAGCTCTACGTCCACCGCAAGGGCGCCACGCGGGCGTTCGGCCCCGGCCATCCGTCGCTGCCCGAGGACCTGCGCGCCGTCGGGCAGCCCGTGCTCATCGGCGGGACCATGGGAACCGCCTCCTACATCCTGGCCGGCACCGAAACCGGCATGGAGCTGTCGTTCGGCTCCTGCTGCCACGGCGCCGGGCGAGCCATGAGCCGCAAGCAGGCTTCCAAACGCTGGCACGGCAAAGACGTCGTGCGCCACCTCGCGAGCCGGGGAATCCTCATCCGCGGCGCGTCGCTGCGCGGCGTCGCCGAGGAGGCCCCGGGCGCCTACAAGGACGTTACCGCTGTCGTCGACGCCACCGAGACCGCCGGCCTGGCCAAAAAGGTCGCCCGCCTTGAACCCGTCATCTGCGTCAAAGGCTGACCCGTCACGCCCGCAAATTGGCTTCGTTTGACACATTTCACCACCGAGCCACCGAGGACACAGAGAAAACAGGTAAGGTCTTGTTCGCAAGGCACTTATACGGATTCGGAAAAATTCGCGCGCGGTCTGTCATTCCTTCGACTACGCTCAGGACAGGCTCTGAGCGCAGCGGAGGATCTGGGCCTCGCAAGGGAGAAACTGCCCATTCTCAGACCAGATCCCTCACCTTCGGCTCAGGATGACAACATGCTGCTGCGCAGGGAACTTTCGTACTGCGTATGAGACGCAGCGTGCCGGTGTTGCGGGTCACGAGCGACGACAATGCAAGCTTCCTATTTCCGGATCTCTCCGGCTGCAATCACACGTTCGGCCTCGTGGCGAAGTTGTCGTTCCGTGGTCGAATTCGCCTGTTTACCTGCGCCGGCGAAATCTGCAGCTTAC
>Ga0272442_10005775_pt1 | contig 16445 bp, 9 predicted proteins | sample SSMForm2O_FD_200262 | JGI IMG/M metagenome (GOLD analysis project Ga0272442, IMG submission 200262) | Marine sediment archaeal communities from Little Sippewissett salt marsh, Falmouth, MA, United States - SSM-Form-2O | ecosystem: Environmental > Aquatic > Marine > Wetlands > Sediment ...
ACACGCTTTGATAGAAGCCCATGTAGAACACGTGCACCGCCCCGTCCCGCGCCGCCACGGCCGACGACCCGACGGCTCGGCACTCGGGGTGATGGGCGACCTCGCGCTCGGGCCCCCAGGTTTGCCCGCCATCGTCGGTGCGGCGACAGAACACGCGCGTCGAGCCAGGCGGGTGGCCGATGCCGACGGGCCCCCAGTAGACCAGCAGGACGCTGCCGTCTCGGAGCCGCACAGGATTGTGGCCGCCCCAACACGGATAGTCGATGCCGGGGTCGATGACCGCGAAGCGCGGGTCTATCCAGACGCTGCCTTTGTCAGGGATCACGTGCAGGTCCTCCGGGCGTTCCCATGGCGTGGCCTCGTCGTTGGTCCAGCGTATGAAGGCCCACTCGGTGATTCCTGCCGCGGAGGACGACACGTCGCCGAAGATCAGCGCATTGCGGCCGTGTTGGCCGGGCGAGAAACACGCCGCCGGCAATGCCTCCCCATCCACATAGAGGTTCGGGGCGCCTTCCTTCAACGTGACGCGATAGGTGTGGAACTTCGTCGCATCGAAGGCCCTGCGCGGCACGCCCCGTGCGTCGCAAATGCCGGCCGGCCCGAAGTGCAAGTAGAAGAAGTCAGTCCCGTTCGAGACCTGGACCTGGCCGGCCAGCGGGCAGCCCGCGTAGGTCTCGGTCACCCGCATGCGGAACTCGAGCGTCGACGGCTTCGACCCGTCCCAGGCCGACGCGTCGCCCCACTCGGTCTCCTCGAGATAGGCGTCCGGCGTGTTGCGGCCGATGCACATGAACTGGCCGCCGGACCCCTTCTGTGCCGATGTCATCCGCAGCAGGCCCCCCGCCACCGCCACCGCCACCGATGCCCCTTTGTCGGCGTGGACATACCAGGCGGGCTTGCAGGACTCCGGCGGCGCGTCCGCCGTGTACTCGACCGTCCACGTCTGCGCGGCGGCCGCCGCACCCAGCAAAGCGGCAAGAATGGCCACAAACACGCGCTGCATGCCCCGCTCCTTCCCGTTCCGTACGGTCTTCACCCGCTAGGCGCGCTGCCACTTCCCGCCGGTGAAGTCGGGAATCTCGACGCTGCCGCCCCCGCCCCGGATGGACTCTTTGGACAACGGTATCAACGAACTCCACGCGGCGCTGTCGTAGACGTCCACCAGGGGCTCGCGGTCATGCCGGGCCATCTCGACGAAGTCCGACACGACGAAGTAGTCGCCGCCGCCGTGGCCCGTCTTGGCCGCTTCCTCGCCCCGTTTCCGCCAGTAGTCGTGCTCGTATTGCGCCGCGAACTCGCGGGCCGGCACCCACTTCTCGCCGTGCCCTTCGCCGTCGAGGTAAATGCCCCGCCTCGAGTCATACACGCCCTTGGTGCCCTGCACCAGGTGGAAGATCGACGCGGGCCTCGGCGAATCCGAATCGTAATATACGTTGATGAGACGGCCCTGTACCGTCTTGACCAGCGTCACGCACATGTCCCCGGCCGTGAAATCGACCTTGGCCGGTTCGCTGTCCGCGCCAAAGCGCCGATGCGCGTAGGCCTGCAGCGCCGCAGGCTTGCTCATCATGCTCACCAGGGACGTCATCCGGTCGCCCTGGTGGATGCCGAGCCACTTGCTCACCGGCCCCAGGGAGTGCGTCGGGTAGAGGTTGCCGAAGTGGTCGCGTTTCACCTCCCCGCGCCACGTGAGCCGTCCGTCCGACTCGAAGCGCAGCGAACGGCAGTCATGGATGTACGAGCACTCCGCGTAGTAGAGGTCGCCGAAGGCCCCGGCGTGGGCCATGTTCATCACCATCATGCGCTGCTGCACGTACACGTAGTTCTCGAGCAGCATGTAGCGCTTGCCGGTGGCCTCCTTGGTCTTGACCAGGTCCCAGCACTCCGCCATTGAATACGCGCCGGGCACCTCGCTGCCCACGTGCTTGCCCGCCCGCATCCCGTCACAGGCCATCACCGCGTGCCATTCCACCGGCGTGGCGATCAGGAGCGCATCGAAGTCATCGCGTTCCAGCATGCGCCGATAGTCGTACTCGTCGCGCGAATATCCCGCGGGCGTATACCCATGCACCTTCTCAACGATCTCAATCGCCCGGTTCAGATGGTCCTCATTGATGTCGCAGATCGCCGGCACCGTCGCCCCCGGGACCTTCAGCAACACCTTCAGCAGCCCCGTCCCCCGGCCGCCGACCCCGATGAACGCCACCCGCACCGGCCTCGGCTTTGTTTCGCCTTGCGCCGGCGCCAGCGGCGCCGCCGCCGCCATCCCCGTAGCCGCCAAGAACGCCCTCCGAGTCATTGTTGCCCTAGTCATCATCCCTCTCCAGGTTGCGTATCCACGAACTGCTCTATTGTATACCAGCGCCCACGGCCATGGAACTCGATGCCACAACGGCCCACTCGCGAAGGCATGACTGCTCTGGAAGGGCTTCAGGCAGACCTTGACTCAGGAGATGCAGGCAAACAGGTCATCGGATTGCTCTTGGTAGACGCAGCATCCTTGCCGCGTTGGCGAAGTGCCAAGATGGCGCTTGCACGTTAGGAGTACAATGGGAAACTGTCTTAGGGCTCATTAGGAGCGATTCCCGCGACTCAGAACGTGTATCCCAAGGCCATGCCTACGCCGTTGAGCCCCGTGTTGTGGCTGCCCAGACCGGCGTTCGAGATGTGCTCGACCTTGAGCGTCACGTGCCAGTCGCTCTTCGGAAACTGGTAGCCTATGCCGGCCTCAGACAGGAAATTGACGCGGGTGCTGTTGTCGTAGAACTCGCGGGAATGCCAAAGGGCCGATATCCCCAGCTCACCGAACAGACCGTCATAGTCGTCCGCGTGCTGATAGAGACGTGCCGACACGCCCGCACCGGCCCCGTAGATGGGATCGTCTCCTTCGTGGATGAACAGAGGGTACAGCCGCAGACCGAGCTTGCCGTGCTTCGACACGGGGAACTCGTACTCGATAGATAGCGTGAAGTAGTGCTGACCGTCCTCGTGCCGGCCATCCGAGCTGAATACGTTCAGCCCGCTCAACTCGAGCCGCCACCGTCCCATATCAGAACGCGACTCGCCGAACGCTGGCGCCGCCAAGCAGGCAGCCGCCACGATTGCCAGCAGGATCCACGCTTTGAAGACCAAATCCTTCATGCTTTCCCCAGACTTCAGTTGCCGTCAACCAACCCCTCGAAAAAGGCCTATAATGCGAATAATATGTCCTATCTCCCAAGAAGTCAACAAAGAACTACGGCTCACTGTGGCCGGCCAAGTATGAAAGCGGCAAAGGGCCAATGCGGCGCGTTCCTCGTAACGCCGGCATCTTACCGGCTCTACGCAGGCTGTCTTATTGCGCGCCTCGGGAAGCCGAACGTCGCGTTGGGGACAATGTCGTATACTGATGGTCTGAAGGGAAGTTTATGGCGACCCTCAGCGCCTCTGGCCGGACTTGTGCAGAGCCTATGAGCGCTGGGGTGCGAACGGGGAGGGCGTTTGTGATGTCGACGGCCTTGGTGATTGCCGGTTGGGTCGTGTTCGGGCTCGTGGTGCTGGCGGGTTTGGCGCTGGACTTGGTCGGCCTGTTCGGCAACTGGGTGATCCTGGTCGCGTTGGGTGCGGTGTGGGCTGTCACGGGATTCGAGCACTTCGGCATCGGAGTCATGGCGGTGCTGGTCGGGCTGGCCGTGCTCGGCGAGGTCATCGAGGCCACGGCCGCTGGCTTCGGGGCGTCACGATTCGGGGCGAGCCGAGGCGCGGTCGTGTCGGCCGTGCTCGGGTGCATCGCCGGGGCGATCATCGGCACGCCATGGTTTCCGCTCGTGGGGACACTGGCCGGCGCTTGTTTGGGTGCTTTCGCGGGGGCGACGGTGCACGAGATACTGCTGATGCGGCGCGACGCGGAGGCGGCGGCATGGGCCGGGCTCGGCGCCGCGCTGGGAAAGGTGGCCGGCATGCTGGCCAAGCTTCTCGTGGGGATCGTGATGCTGTGTATCGCAGCACTGACCTACTGAGCCGCGACGAAGATAACGCGTGAACGGTTACGCCAGTATCGATGCCCCGGAGAGCGCCCTCGAATTCCTACGCACAAGGTCTTCGCAGAGGGACTAGAACACCACGACCTCGACGCGCGTGTTGTGCTCGCCGCTCGGGTGAAAGAGGACGAGGTCCTTATTGTCGTTGCCGTTGAGGTCGCAGGGACGGGCCACGCCGAAAGTCGGAATGGCTAGGGCCACCCAGGGCTTGGGCGACACGAGCCGCTCGGGGCTGCTGGTGTGGATCTCGAGCCGATCCGAGGCCGCACCGTAGGCGACGTCGATCCGCCCGTCGCCGCTGAAGTCGCCGAAAGTGTAGGCCACGCGCTCGCGCCCTTCCGGGGCGTCGAGCAAGACCTTTTCGGTGTAGGTGGGCTTGGGCTCGAAGCGGTCGTCGTTCAACAGGTAGACGTCTACGCGGATGGCCACCTTGCGGCGCAGGAAGAAGTTGATGACGTTGCGGATGCCGAAGGGGATCTTGACGAGGACCATGTCGCGTGTGCCGTTTCCGTCCACGTCCAGCACGGCAGGGCTGGCGATAGCGCCGTCGGCCTCGAAGACGGCGGTGGGCGCTTCGGGATAGGTGAACGGCGCGGCGGCCAGGTAGACGTGTGTGACGGCCTTGAGATTGACGGTCCCCTTGGTCTGGGTGACGATGAGGTCGGGGAAGGCATCGTCGTTGAGATCTTCCATCTTCGCGCTGGCCTCCCACTTCTCATCCACGTTCACCGGGACCTCGAAGCGTTCGTGCAGCGACCAGCCGGGGCCATAGGCGAAGTCGGCCACCTCGTCGCTGAGGAACGCCAGGCCCATCTTCGGTTCGCCCTCGATCTCGAACGTGCGGTAGGCGGGGAGGCGGTGGGTGATGTAGACGCTGCCATGCCTGAAGATCTCGCTGACCACGTCGCATTCGACGCCGCAGACAAGGGCCTCGGCGGTGCGCACGTCGTATCCTGCGGGGGCCGGGACGATCCATTCGTCGATGCCGTCGTCGTCGAGATCCGAGGCAATGTCCTTCAGGAAGGCCGGTTCCTTGGATCCGCTCGGGAGCAAGGATCGGAACCGCGGCGTGGCCAGCACGGCGAAGCGCCCGTCCTCGTAGCGAAACACCGTGGCCCCTGCGGCGTCCGCGGCGACCAGTTCCCGAGGGGGCGCCCCATCGACTTCGGCGAAGAACAGGGTGCTGATGCTGGGGTCCAGATCCAGGCGGACGGCGGCTTCAGACGCGTACTCGCCTCCTGCGCCCGCGGGGTAGAGGGCGACGAATTTGACGAAGGGCCGGGTCTCCGCGTCGCAGCAGACCAAGAGGATCTCGGCCCGACCGTCGCCGGTGAGATCCTCGACGGCCACGTCCCACACGCTGGCGTCGGTGCGCAACACGTACGTCTCATGCGGCACACCCGCCGCCAGCATCAAGCCAACGACTACGTTCACTATCATGGGCCATTCTCCACACGGTTCATCTGCCGCCGGGGGCCCAGCCTGCGGCCCGGCCCCATGCTTAGACCGCCGTTCCGTCGCCGCGGTTGCGTTTCGTTGTGCCCGCGTCCACGCGCGCGAGCACAACGCCCTCAATCCCTGCCCAATCAAAGCCCCACATCGGACAACCGCCAGGGGTCAACACTGCCGTATTGACAGCCGGAAAACCGGCCCCGTGGCGGCGCCTCCTTTTCCGTGCGTTCTGTCGTTTTCTCGGCTAAACTGTACTTGGATGCGGTTACATCACAGAATGGCTGGTCGGTTGCTTCTCTGCTTGAGCGTCGCGTGTGTCGCGCTGTTTGCCAGCGCTGATACGGCGCCGGGGGACTCGCCCAACGACGATCTCATGTCCTTGGGGCGGATGGGTGCGGGGGCGCCTGCCGGATGGGTTGTGAGCGGCGACGGCCACGAGTGGAAGGCCGAACCTGGGTCCGGCCCGCTGGGCGTCGGGGCCGCCCGCATCCAGTTTTCCCACAGAGGCCGTCTCGAGATCGTGTCGCCTGCCTGTGCATTGACGCCCGAAGCGCCGTGTGCACTCGGCCTGTGGCTGCGCTGCGAACCTGCGGGAGTGACCATCGACCTGGCCGTCCGCGACAATGACACGGAAGAGATCATGCTCGGCGGCGCGATCACCGCCTCGGACGTATGGACCTTCCAATTCCTGAGCGGCGTCTTGAAGAAGGCCGTCAAGCAACATTACTACCTGACCCTTAGCGCCGGCGCGGAAAACGCCACCCTATGGCTCGACGGTCTGTGCCTGGCCCAGGGCGAGCAAGCCGTCTACGAGGCGTGGCGCCCCGCCGTGCAGCCCGTCGGGGTCGTCCTCGAGCCCGTGGCGGCCTGGGGCGTATCCGCGGGAGACGAGCCGCTGGAGATCCACGCGCGCGTGGTCGGGGCGACGCAGCACGGTTGCCGGCTGCAATTGCAGGCCGCTCACACCAACGGCATGACCGCCCCGCTGCCCGACGTCCCGCTCGACGACTCCGGAATATGGGACCAAACCTTCGAGGTCAACGGCCCCATCGCGCAGCCCTTCGGCATGGTCCGGGTCGAAGCCGTCGTCGTCGGGCCGGAGGGCGAGTCTCTGTCGGCCTCGAGCGAGACCCTCCTCGCACACGTCCCCGCCACCGTGCCCGGCCCACTGCCCGACTCGCCCTTCGGGATCCACGTGCGCCTGCGCGAGCCGGACGTGGCCGCGGTCGCGAAGCTGGGCTACAAGTGGTGCCGCATCCACGACGCGGACGCCAGCACCAAGTGGGGATACGCCGAGCCCGAGCCCGGCAAATGGGTGTGGTTCGACGACCGCATCGCCCTGGCCCGCAAGCACGGACTGTCCATCCTCGGCCTGCTCGACGGCTCGCCCGAGTGGGAACGCGGCGATGGCAGGACGGGCTATTGGGCTGTCTACGGCGCCCCGAAGAGCATCGAGAACTGGCGCAACTACGTGCGGCGGGTGGTCGACCACTACGCCGGGGCCATCGACGAGTGGGAAGTGTGGAACGAGCCGTGGGACATGCAGCGCTTTTTCAAAGGCGGCTCCCCAAAGCTCTATGCCGAATTGCTGAAGGCCGCCTACCAAGAGGCCAAGGCCGTGAATCCCGCCTGCACCATCGTCGGCGTCGACACCTATCCCCCGTTCTGGGATGCGATGGTGCTGGCCTTCGGCGCGCTCCCCTACTACGACGTCCTGTCGTGGCACCGCTACGACCCCACGCTGCACGGCCGCCCGAACGACGCCATTGCACGCGTCACCCAACGCATCGAGGCCGTCCAAGCCCGACACGGCACACCCAAACCCACGCTGTGCTCGGAGGGCGGGCCCGACGTGGCCCCCTTCCATGGGTCCTTCTTCTCATTTGCCGACCCCGCCATCGCCGGCGACTGGTCGCGCGGGGCCGACGTCTACGCCCGCTGGTTCCTCAGCGCCATCGCCGCCGGCAACCAACGCGCCATCATCTACTCCGTCCACAATGCCCCGCGTCACGGCCGGCCCATTCACATGGCCGTCGAGCCGGGCTACCTGCTGCGCCCGATGCACACGGCCCTCGCCGCACTCGCCCACTTCATCGAGGGCGGACGCTATCAGGGGCGCCTCGCCCCTGCACACGACGTCACCGCGCTCGTGTTCCACCAACCCAACGCCCGGCCCTTCGCCAAGCCGTCCTCCACCATCGCCGTGCTGTACTCGAACGGCCCGGATGACGAGCCACTCCCCAAGCCCCTCCCCCACACTGTCGAGTGCTTCGACCGATGGGCCAACCCCATCGACCGGCCCGCACGCGCCACACGCAGCCCCGTCTACATCGTCGCCGCCAGCGACGCCAAGGGGGAACTGCTCGACGCGCTCGAAGGCGCCCCCGCGCCACCCACCGGGGCGCGCCCCATGATCGATGCGCTGTTGGACAACACCCTGGCCGCGCTGACGCAATCGGACCCGCCGTTGTGGGCCCTGTTCTCGTCGCAGGCCTCCGTGGCCGTCCTCGGCGGTGAACAGCCCCTGGCCGTAACGCGCGCCCAGTTGCGCTCGGATCCCGCCTTGGCCTCGCGCTTCGTATTGCCCCCGGGACTCGAGATCGCCGAACGCGAGCGCCGCCAGGGCGGCCCCTTCGTCGTGGGCGCCGTCGAACTGTCCGGCAAGGACTCGGCGTGGACCCTCGCCTTCGCGGCCACGCCGGACGGCCCGAATGGCCAATGGCGGCACCTGTCGCTCACCCTCGCCCCCGTCCCCGTGCAGCCCGCCCCCGAGCAACGCGCCGCCGAGGCCATCGCCCTCGCCAAGCGCTGGGAACAGGCCCTCGTCAAAGCTCACACCCGCGACCTGCACGGACACTTCTACGGGGGGCCATGCTGCGCCGCCACCGCCACCCTCAACGGCGAGTACCTCGTGTTCGACGACCTCGAATACCTCGTGACCATGCTCAATACCGGCGTGCTATGGGGGCCGGCCCAGACCTCCGTCATGAGCATCGACCGGATCGACGTCAGCGGCAACGTGGCGGCCCTCATGGGGAAATGGGACATCGCCTCGATGGCCTTTGGCGCCGGCGCCTACGCCTTCACCGCGACTTACATTGACCCCGGCGACGGCTGGAAGCTCGCCTCGCTATGCGCCGGCGCAGGACCGCTGCCGAGTCGCTGACCGCCAATCTCGCCAAGAAGGGGACCGCGCCGCTCAATCCAGAAACGGCCGTTGAGGTCGTGGCACCACTCTAACCTATGGACGAGTTGGACGTTATGGACGAAATGGGCACCAGGAAGACTCACCCAAAAGGTGGTGGCCACACTGTGCATGGCTTACGATGCTATCAAATGCCCAGACTGCCGTTTCTAGGTTCAATCACTCCCACGCCCGATTCGCCGCGGCTTCGTCGATGAATCCGTAGTACCGCGCCCGCCAGTAGGCGTCGATGAAGGCCGCGCCGCCGATCTCGCGCCGGGTGTTCTTGGTGAATTGCAGGACCAGATGCCCGCTTTCCCAGGTCTCGCCCTGGTCTTTGGACACGTAGAGGCCGGCCGGCGTTCCCACGAAAACCCAGTCGCTGTGGCGCGGCGTGAAGACGGTCGCGGCCTGGGGGATGTCCAAGCCGTCGTTTTTCAACTGCCACGTCTTGCCGCGGTCGGTGCTCTTGAGCACGCCGTGCTTGTCCGGCTTGAACCGGAGCCCCGCGTGCGGCGGGTCCGACTTGGGCAGTCCGCCTTCGAGGGCCTCCCACCGCTGCCCCAGGAACTTGTCGTATTTGTAGTGGCTGCGGTACGCGGCGTTCTCGCGAACCGTGTAGATCAGGTTGTCCGTCTCCGGATCCACGGCGATGTCCTTGGGTTTTCCCCCCTCGCTCGGCACGTTCAGAGACGTCCAGGTGGCGCCGCCGGTAGTCGAGACGTAGAACCCGTCGTCGCAGGCCACGAAAATCTTGCGCAGGCGTTGGCCGGCCGCGATCGCCCTCGCGGGCGACGGCAGCTTCGCGTCAATCGGCCGCCACCCCGCGGCTGTCGAGGCCCCGTCGCGCGACTGATACACCTCGCCGTTCTGGTCGATGGCGTAGATCACGACCGGGTCCTCCTTGGGCACGGCCACGTCGACCACAATCCGGCTAAGCCAGCCGTCGGGCTGCAGCAAGTTGCCTTTCCAGATGTACTCGTTGTCCCACGCGGCCGCATAGACCGGATACGGCGGCTTGAGCTCAGGGTCGAGGCTGCACATCGCCGGCTTGAGCGTGGTATCCGTCGGCCACGATTGCAGCGAGAACAGGGCCTCGGTCAGGGCCTTGTCGCGGCCGTCGGCCTCGGGCGTCAGGCTCAGGTAGATGTACGTGAACAGGCTGTGGGCGTCGTTGTTGTGGTGCGCCCAGAGCGCATCCAGCACCAGCCGATAGGCCGCAAGCAGTTCCGGATCGTCCTCGATGCGGAACAGGTTCTCGAGGTGGCAGAAGACGTGCTCGGCGTCATCGAAGTCCTTGCCGGTCTTGAACGACGTCATCTCGCGCACATGAAATTTCTCGATCAGCATGTCGTACGTGTCTCTGTACTTCTGCTTGCCCGTAGCGTGATGGGCGACCTTCGCGCCGGCGATGGCCATCATGATCCGCGTGTTCAGCGTTTCCCCGTCGTGGAATCCGAGGATCGGCGTGAAGCGTTTCGGGTCGAAGTGGCGGATCTTCAGGTCGTTGTCTACCCAGTAGCCCACCAAACGGTCGATGGCCTCCCGGCAACGCTCCTTTTGCTCGCCCACCGCGGCCAGGTCGTAGTACTGGCCGAGGCCGTGGATGCTGTCGCTGTAGTTGTGATGGCTCGGGCTGCCGCGCCAGCGCAGGTCCTGATACTCGCCCGCGCCCTGGCGCCACACGTCGCTCGTCGACGCCCCCTTGCGTTCCTCGTAGGACTCGCCGTGGCCGATGGCGTAGCCGCGCGCCTGCAGGCCCCGCACGCCCGTGACCAACTGGCACCTGAAGATGCCCTCGAACAACTCCTCCGCCCGTTTGCGCGTGGCCTCGACCTGCTCCTTGGGCGCGCCGCTCTTCTTGAGAAAGGCATAGCGGTACGACGCCCCAGCCAGGTAATTGGCCGTCCAACACACGGCATGCGCGATATCGCAGTAGCCGGCCGTGGTATAGTCGGCCTCGCCCGTTTTCAGGTCCACCACTACCTGGGACGGATACAGGCCCATGATATTGTGGCGCGCCTGGATGTTCTTCTCGATCGCGGCCTCCTTCACGGCCAACGGCAGCTTCCACGATTCATCCGCGCCCAGGGCGCCCCCCGCGAGAAGACCCGCCAGAATCAAGCTCCACATGCGCATGGCTCACACCCTCCATTCTCGATCTCGCCGTCGATAGACAACGGTGCACGCTCCTGCACGTCAAGCGCCCGGCCAAGGCGCCCTCATTCCCGCTTCATCGTGTACAGCGTCAGCCCGGCCTGCTCCTCTTCGCGCGACGGCAACAACAGGCTGCACAGGTACCCCACCGCGACACAGGTCAGGATACCGATAGTGCCCCACAGAAAGAAATGGATGCTGGTAAACCGCTGCACGACGGCGAGCACCCCCGCACTCGCCAACACGCCGACGACGGCCCCGGCGCCGTTGGCGCGTCGTGTGAAGATGCCCAACACGAACAGACCCGCCAGGCTCCCCCCGAACAGTCCCAGGATCTTGTTCCACTGGTCCCACAGCGACTTGATGTCGGACGAAGCCATGAGCAGGGCCGTGCCGGTGCCGATGACGCCGAGCCCGAGCGTCAGCCCGCGCGCCACCCTGAGCCAGGTGTGGTCATTGACGCCTGGATGAAACCGTTTGAGGAAGTCGGTCGTCAGGGCCGTGGCCGCGCTGTTCATACTGCTGTCGAGGCTCGACATGGAGGCGGCGAACAGCCCCGCGATGACGAGGCCCGAGACGCCCGAGGGGAGTTGCAGCGCCACGAACCACGGTAGGATGGCGTCGGTCTTGTGGGCAGGCCCCAAGAGGGCCGGGTTGGCCTTGTAGAAGACGTAGAGGGCGGTGCCGAGCGAGAAGAAGATCAGTGTGGCGGGAATCGTGAGGAGCGCATTGGTCCAGATGGCCCTACCCGCTTGCTTCTCGTCCCGCGTCGTCAGGTAACGCTGGATGACGGCCTGGTCCGCGGCATAGGGTGTCAACAGGCCAAGGTAGCCGACCACAATCACCCACAAGGCCGGGGCCGTGTAGTCCCACGACAAGAGGAACACGTCGAGCTTGTGGTCGGCCTGGGCCACGGTCACGGCCGCGCCTAGGCCGCCCGAATGCGACAGGGCCACCGCCAAGGCCACGAGCGCCCCGCCCCCGAGCACGAAGACCTGGAGGACATCGGTCCATACCACGGCCTCGATGCCGCCGAGCACGGTGTAGAGGGTCGCGATCACGCCCATGAGCAGGATGCAGAGCTTGACGTCGAATCCGGTGACGGCCGACAAGGCCATTGCCGGTAGGAAGAGGATGACGCCCATACGGCCGATCTGCATGAGGACAAAGGCGGCGCTGCCGAACAGCCGCACCACTACGTTGAAGCGGCGTTCGAGGTATTCGTAGGCGCTGGTCACGTTCAGGCGGCGGTAGAAGGGCAGGAAGAAGATGATGATCACGGGCGCGATTACCACGATGCCCATATTGGTCATGAAGTACTGCCAGTTGGTGGCGTAGGTCTTCGCCGGAATGGCCATGAACGTGATGGCGCTGAGCTGCGTGCCGAAAATGCTGAGGCCGGCCGCCCACCAAGGAATGCGGTGGCCGGCCAGGAAGAAGTCCTCGGTGCTCTTGCCGCGCCGCGCGAAGTAGAAGCCCATCAGCAACAGCGCCCCGAGATACACCACCAAGGCGCCGTAGTCCAGCCGTTTGAAGCCGGCCTGCCGGGCGATGGGCTCGGCCGCGAAGACCTTGGGCGTGCGGATGCCGGGCTTGACCTCGCCGTTGGGCACGATGATGCGCCCGCGCCACTGTGTCGTTGCGGCCGTCACCGCGGGCCACACCCCCGCCTCGGGATCGCGCGGAACCGTGCCCCAGGTGTTCCACGTGTCGGTGATCGTATGATAGGCGAACATCGCGGCCGGAAATCCCGGATGGGCCTCGCGCAGGTCCTGGTAGACATGGGCGCCGTCGTCGCCGCTGAACACGAACAGGTGGCTCTGCCCGACGGGCGCGGCCGGGTTCGGGGACGCCACGCGCGGCTGTGGCAGGTCGGCGATGCGCGACCAGCCCTGGCCGGGCCGGTAGCAGTAGGCGTCGCGCAGATACTCCCGTTTGAACTCGCCTTCCTCGTTGCGCACGAGGTCCGCGCCGCTCATCAAGTAGAACGCGCCGTTCTGGACGCCCGCGACCGCGAGCGTCCGCGGCGGCCCGGGCCACGCCTCCAACTCCTGCCACGCCGAGGCGTGGGCCGACAGATCCAGTGCCCAGAACGTGTGGAGGGTCGCCGCCGCCGTCCCCTCGGACTCGAGCACCCCGCCGGCCACGTAGATCGTGTGATCCAGCAAGGCCCCGCAAGAGAAGGCCACGGGCTGCGGCAACGACGGCATGGCTTCGGTAAGCATCCGCTCGCCGTCCCAACGAAGCACGAACACGTCGGCGTAGTGGCGCTCGCCGTCGCCGCCGCCGATGCACACGACGCCATCCTCCGTGGTGACGGACACGCCGTAGGCGAGCGGTCTGGGCAGCTTGCCCGCTTCCACCCATTGACCGTCGGGCTCGGTAAGGACGAATACCGAGTCGTACCAGACTTTGGTCCCCTCTTCCCACGGCCGTTTGTCCGGGAAGTTTGCCCCGCCGGCCAGGATGAGCGCGTCGTTGCTCACGCCGGCAAAGGCCCCCGCAAATCCCTCCGGGTCGGGAACCGACGTGAGCGCCCGCCAGCGCAGCGCTTGACCGGCAGGCGCGGCGTCCTGTCCCCAGGCAGCGGCGCACAGCATGAGCATCAGGGGCGCGACGGCAGCGGCGGCCTTGCGATTCACGTATTGTTGGTTGGGGCGGATCATGATCGGCACTCCCAAAGGGGCGTACTACGTCAGTCGACTTGCCAGGAGTCCGGCCGCGCGCATGGCCAAGGCCATGACGGTGAGTTGGGGATTGACGCCGAGGGAGTTGGGAATCACGGAGGCGTCCATGACGAACAGGTCGCGTACGTCGTGTGTCTGGAGCGAGAAGTCCACGACCGACGCGGCCGGGTCGGCGCCCATCGCGCATGTGCCGACGGGATGAAAGGCCATCGACTCGAAATGGGGTGGTTTTGCCCGCAGCCGTTCGAAGCGCGCCAGGTCGTCTTCGCCTTTCAAGACCTGCATCGGTGCAAAACTTGTAAACACTCGTTTGGCGCCTGCCGCGAGATAGACCTCCGCCAGTCGCGCAAGGCCGTAGTGCAGCGATCGCGCGTCCGCCCGGCTCAGGGAATACCACGCCAGGAAGGGCGCGCCGAAACGCCCCACCGTGACGCGTCCGGGTTTCGTGTCGGCGACCATCAAGCCGAAGGCCGAGAGGCGGCGGTACCGCGCGCCCAGTGCCTTGAACTCGAAGCCAGCGCCCGGCAGCGACGCCAGCATGGGGCCCGGTGGCACGAACACGCCTTCCATCATGATGCCCTGGTCGGCCCAGTGGTCGATGTAGGCCCCCTGGGGAACGCCGATGTAACCGTCGATCACCTCGTCGAACTCGGCGACCACGCGGCAGCCCGGATGTATGCGCAGGCCGCGTCCCACGCGCCTCGAACTGTTGGCCAGCCGATGGCGCAGCATAAAGGCCGGACCGGTCAGGGCGCCCATGGCCAGCACCACCACGTCGGCCTGGATGCGGAAGCGCCCGGCCGGCGTGGTTCCCGCGACCCCAATGGCCTTCCCGCCGGCCACCAGCACCTCGTCCACATCGTGCTCGGCCAGGACGTCCGCCCCTGCCGCGATGGCGTCCGGCACGAAGGTGACGTCGGTGCTTTGCTTGGCCCCCGTGGGACAGCCGAACGCGCAACGGCCGCTGCGCTGGCAGTCCTTGATGTTGTGGACCAGGGGCTTGATGCCAATTCCTAGCGCGTCGCAGCCCCGTTTCAAGACGTCCCAGTTCTTGCCGAGCCGGTCCACGGGGGTCGGCACGGCATGGATGCGGCGCTCGACCGCCTCGAAATACGGCGCCATCTCCTCCACCGAGGGCCCGCCCCAGGCTTGGACCTTGTCCGGCGGCGCGCGGAAACAGGTGGCGGAGTTGATGATGGTGGTCCCGCCGACCGCCTCGCCGATGGGGATTGGGATGGGCGGCCGGCCCAGCGCTACCGTTGTGGCCCCGTTGACGTACATGTCGCGCAGGCCGCTGGCGATGTCGCCGCGTGCCGCGGCCTCGGCGTGCTCGGCCGTTGTGTGAAAGCCGCCCCGCTCCACGAGAATCGTGTCCACTCCCGCTTCGGCGAGCATGGCCCCGGCCACGGCGCCCCCGGCGCCGGTGCCCACGACCACGGCTTGGGTCCTGTAGCGGCTCTCGTTCATGGCGTCTTCCCGGATTCAGGCTTGTAGCCCACGGCCTGCGCCGCCTCAGGCTCGTTGAAGAAGGGGAGGGCCACGTAGACCTTCAGGGCGGCGAACATCGTGCGAATGGGGGCGAGCCGGTGGCGTTCGAGGCGGGTCAGCCAGGCGGGCCGGTCTTCCGGTAACATACCGAGCAACGTGGAACCGCGCATGCCGAAGAGGATGGGCGACAGGTTGACCGTTCGGAGTAGCAGGCGCGTGCCCAACAGCGCCACCGGATCCATAACCGCCATCATCCGGCGCGCCCCGGCCACGGCGCGTTCGCGGAGGTCCGCGTAGCCGAGTTTGAAGGCCCCGCCACGCGGGAGAACGGCCTCGCCAATCGAGGTCAGGATACGCTCCTCCTTGTCATCTATGTAGCGGTCGGCTGGGCTTGCCAGATACCACAGGGCCAGCGTCACGAGGAAGATCGGCCCGTCGGTCAGCGCCCCCACGAGATAGGCCAGCGGATGGAACGCGATGAACAGGCCCAGGTAGCACAACGTCGAACAGAGCTTGGACACGAGCATGATGGGTACGATCCGGCAGTTGCGGCGCACGTCCACGCTCGCGGCCACACACACCCACGTCAGCATCGCCATCATCGAAACGCCCAGCACGCGCCAGAACGCCCCTTCCATGCCGGACTGCGGAAGCGGATACAGCGGCAGCGAGCAGATTCGGGCCGAGATGGCGTTGATAACGGGCACGATCCACACGCCTGCAAACAGAAAGAACGGCATGGCAAAGCCGAACGACATCGCACAGACAATCATCCAGACGCGTAGAGCCCGTTCGGCTCTGGTGAGTTCCGCGTTGCCCATGGCAAGTTCCCCGCTTGGTTCCGTCTCCATCGTGCTTTCGAGTGTAACCGCTGCCTCCGCTACAGGCAAGCGCCGCGCAGCCTGTGCGTCTCACGTGGTGGCCCGTTTCCAGTCGCCCTTGCGGATTTTGGGATCATGGCGGTGCTCCCGGAAGTACTGGATCATCACGTCGATGTAGGAGGCCACAGGCGGGCAGGTGATGCCGTGCTTCTCGAGCGCGGCCGTCGCGTTCGTCATCGGATACTCGATAGGATGAATAGAGTACTGGAAGGCCTCGTAGGTGACGCCCGTGATCTTGTCGAAGTAGGGCAGCCGCACGAAGGGCCGCATGATGGCCGGCGGCATCTTGAGCAGCGTTCTCACTTTGCCCCACCGCTTGCATGCCAGGTCCAGAAAGGCGTTATACGTCATCGGATTCGGATCGCCCAGGCAGTATAGCTTGCCGGCCGTATCTTCATCTTCAAAGAGGGCGTAGAACGCGTCGGCCAAGTAGTCCACCGGCGCAATGTGGCATTGGGTCGCCCCCGAATTGACGCCGACGAAATGGAGGTTGCGGGCGATCATGGTCAGCGCATAGTACGGCCCATCCACCTTCTCGAAGGCGCCGGTCTTCGAGTCCCCCACCGCGATGGTTGGC
>Ga0272442_10005776_pt1 | contig 16440 bp, 13 predicted proteins | sample SSMForm2O_FD_200262 | JGI IMG/M metagenome (GOLD analysis project Ga0272442, IMG submission 200262) | Marine sediment archaeal communities from Little Sippewissett salt marsh, Falmouth, MA, United States - SSM-Form-2O | ecosystem: Environmental > Aquatic > Marine > Wetlands > Sediment ...
GGTCATGAAGGGGGAACCGAAGCATCGATCCTACTGTTGCGGCATGACGCTCGAGGTGTTCCTCGAGGCATACAAAACGTGGTTGAAGGAACATGGAGGTGACAGGGCGTCCATGGTTTCGCCGGACAAGTGGCGCCAGTTCGAGAGCCTCTGGTTCGTCCGGGAAGTCAATGGTCCCGGTCCCTCCGCGGCCCTCGAGGAATTTAAACTGGGACGTACCATCGAGCCGAACGAGGCCCTCCCTGGCGATTTCATCCAGATCTGGCGTACCCTGAAAGAGGGACGGAAGTCCCCGTCGGGTCACAGCGTGATCTTCCTCGACTGGGTGAAGGACAATGGCGGGAAGGTAACCGGAATCAAGTACTGGTCTTCCCAGCCGGGAACCGACGGCATCGGGGAACGTGTGGAACATTTCGGCCCGAACGGGGGCATCGCGGGAGTGAACACCCATTTCGGAAGAGTGGAACCCAGGGCGAAAAAAGTCAAACCGGCTCCTGTGAAAAAGGCGGTGAAAAAACCCGAACCGGAAAAGAAAAAGAAGCCGGCTCCAGGGAAAAAGACCTCGAGCAAGGATAAAAAATCATCCAAGGGCAAAAAATAATCACGCCCGGGGCGTGACTGGAACCATCGATCTTCAGGGGCGTTTCAAACGCCCCCTTTTTCTTTATTGCTTTCTTTTCTGAACCGTGGCTGTCTATACATCGATTCAATATATGGGAGGAATCGCCATGGAAAGCCTCACGGGCCGAAAGGTGTCGCTGATTGGAATGGTCCACGTCCGCGCCCTTCCCGGAACCCCCCAAAACAGCATGACTATCGATGAGATCCGGGAAATTGCCGTGGAGGAGGCGACTTTACTCCGGAAATCGGGCTTTGACGCCCTGATTGTGGAGAACATGCATGATGTGCCTTATCTGAAACGTCGCGTGGGACCGGAAATCGTGGCCTGTATGACGGAGCTGACATCAGCGGTTCGCCGGGCGGTGGATTGCCCGATCGGGGTGCAGATTCTGGCGGGTGCGAACATGGAAGCCCTGGCCGCGGCCCAGGCAGCCGGGGCGGGTTTCATCCGGGCGGAGGGTTTTGTGTATGCCCATGTGGCGGATGAGGGGATTATGGAATCGGACGCCGGGGAGCTTCTCCGTTTTCGCCGAAGCATAGGAGCGGAAAAGATCCTGATCCTTGCGGATATCAAAAAAAAGCATTCCAGCCATGCCATCACCTTTGATGTCAATCTCGCGGATACCGCTCATACAGCCGAATTTTTCGGGGCCGATGCCCTTGTTGTGACAGGAAGCGCGACAGGACGACCCACGAAACCCGGTGATCTCGAGGAGGCGTCCCGCGGGAGTTTTCTCCCCCTGATTGTCGGTTCAGGAGTCACACCAGAGAACATGGGGTCTCTGTGGTCCCTGTCACGGGGGTTGATCATCGGTTCGTACCTGAAAAAGGAGGGGAAATGGGATCAGGGATTATCTGAAGAACGGATTCGGAAAATCGTGGATGCGGCAACCGCGATAAGGGGAAAAAGGGAAGGGGAAGCATGATCGATGCACATGATACGAAGTGAGGCGAATGTCCTCCTCCCGGGGGGAGCCACACCAGTTGCCGTGCCCCGTCAATAATTCTTGAAAGTTTTTTATTTTCCTCTTGCGTAAACGAATATTCTACATAATCAAAAATCATCTGCTTTTGTTTTTCCTGGAGGATTTATATGAAAATATTCGAGTATCTGGATTTGATGCGGGAACATCTCAAGGAACAGGACTGGGATGAGACAGAGTCGAAATACAGAGAGCTCGCTGTCAAGATGTGCGGTGAAAAACTGGCCGGTCGCATCGCAAAAGTGGATTTGAGCGAATATCAGGATGCCCTTTGCGAATCTTTGTCCAAGGCAGTGGAACAGGCGGAAAATCTGACCGCAAAAGCCGTGTATTTCGAATACGATATCGACAATGACTGGCAGGGGGTCTTTTTGATCTGCCCCGATTACCTTCCGGAAAGCGAAGAGGATGACGACTGGGCCTGTGAATGGGACGATGAGGTGGAAGGGCCCTCCCTTACTCCCTTTGCCAAAATCTATAAGAAATACGGCGCCTATGGCGATGATGAGAAAGGAAACGGCGTCACCCTGTTTCTTATCGCCCGCACCGTTTGTACATTCGCAAGGTGCGTGGATCAGCTGGCTTCCACCCAGGTGGCCATCTGTATCGGCTTCCACGACCAGGACCCGATCTGGCGAATCCTTGATATCGACAATGACGAGGAGTAAAGGTTTCATGGGAGATCGGGGATTGGACACTCAAGAACGGATTGCCTTTCAATGCCTCGGGTGCGGCAACTGCTGTCGCGGCGAGGGTTTTGTCACGGTTTCGGAAACCGAAATCGAGCGGATGGCCGGATACCTGAAAATCTCCGTCGAGCGGTTCAAGGAAACTTATACCGTCGGGGCGATCTTCGGGGATTACTGGATCAGGGAGAAACCGAACAGGGATTGTATTTTCCTCGAAAACAACCGATGCCTGGTGCATCCGGTCAAACCGGACCAATGCCGATCCTTCCCCTTTTCATGGTCCAACAAAGACAGCGCGGAGATCTGCCCGGCCATGAGGAAGCTGGCGTCCTGCGGCTTGCGTGGGGGAAAAGAGTAAGAAACGGGAAAATTTTCGAACATCGAACCTTTTACTTCCCACCTTCGGAAAACAGTGATTCGCAATTCTTCAGGGTCTAAAAATAATACCAGATGGTCCTGTAATCCCTGACGTCTTCGCCTCGGGCGGCAAGGGTTCTGAGATAATCGAGAATCGGAACATCGGCATAATAAAAGGGTTCCACGAGCGCGATGTTCTTTTCCCAGGGGTGAAACTCGTACACCCGGGAACCGTCGGGGCGAATGGCGATCACCTGGTGATCCTGAAGGGCGCGAAGGTGATTCTTACCGAGCCGGGGAACGTTGAAAACCGGCTCATCGGTCCGATCGAGACCCGGCAAAAGACGCGCCTCCTCTTTTCTTTCCTGCAGGAGCCGGGCGATGGGGACCATGTAACGCCGCATCTCGCCCTTTCCCTTCATGTTGAAGGTATAATAGGGATCGACGCCGATCAGGCGGAGGTCTCTCCGCAGTTTCACGGTTTCGAACCGTCGCGAATTTTCTATGGTGAACACCTGCTGGTTATAAACCCCCATACCGGCCCGCCGGATCTTTCGAACGGCCTCCATGGCCTCCGGGGTGACTTCGTAGGAATGCTCGAAGTGGGTGACAACCACGATTTCCCGGGTTCCGGGATCATGAAATTCGGAGAGGACGCGAACCAGTTCATCCGTCCATCTCATGGGAAGAACCACGGGTGTTCTGGTTCCGATGCGGATGCGTCGGATCTGCTTTTTTCGGGAAAGGGAATCGAGGATCCATTTCAGGGTTTCATCCCTCATGATACAGGGATCGCCCCCGGTTACCAGCACCTCTGTGACCCCCTTGTGATCGTCAAACCAGTTAAGGGCGTTTTGAATGGTTTCCCTGGATGCCAGGGCCCTCGAATCGAGCACCTGGTCGATTTCCCAGTTGCGCTGGCAATAGACGCAGATCTGGGCACAGGTGTTGAAGGGTTTCAAAATGGCGATGTCGGGATAGCGGCGGGTCACCAGATCCACGGGGGAGGTATCGTGCTCTCCCATGAAATCGAAGGCCGTGCCGCGGTCGGCCTTGTGATCGGCCATTTTTTGTACGTAATCCAGCGGTGGTATCACCTGGGCCCGGATGGCGTGGTCATCGCCGGGTGCGTGACCCGGATCCATGAGGCTGAGGTAGTAGGGAGTAATCCCGAAGGGGATCCTGTTTTTGACCGCCTTTTTCACGGCCTCCCTCTGGGAGGAAGGGATCCCGATGAGTTCTATCAGGGGATCGACCTCCCGGATCACGTGCCTGAGCTGCCACCTGTAATTTCCCCAGTCATCCGGGGAGCCGCCGAAGTGGCTGAGGATGCGCTCCCTGTATTCCCGCCTTTTCGCAATCACTTCGCGATCCAGTCCGGAGGGATAGCGGGAGAAAGACGCCTCCATATGGAAGCAGAGTCGATCCAGGGATTCCGTCCGTTTCAATGCCGCGGCGCGCCCCCTCTGACGGAGGAACCCGGCGGGCATTCCCTGCTCGCCGGAACGGTCGTAGATTCCGGCATTTCCGGCGAGGCCCCGGAAGAGGTTGAGGAATTCCACAACGAAGGAGAGTGAGATTTCCCTGCCGGCTTCCCGGGGGTTCGTCAGGGCGAGTTTGCGAAGATACTGGAGGGATGAGAAACCCGCCCGATTTTCGTTAACCGGTGCGATCACGTTTTTAAAGACCCTGATGCAATCCCGGATAGTAGAGACTTCCAGGGGGTGCATATCGGTGTTTTCGGCCAGGAGTTGCTGCTCGGTCTGTTCCAGGTAGGAGAAGAGGAGCTCTCTCGCGGTTGTTCTATCGGGGGCCTGCCGGAGGATTCGATAGATGGGGGGATTGGCCTCCCAGAGGAGGCTGACACAGGCGCCGTACTCGTCATTGAGGGAGGATTCGATATAGGAATCGCGGGTGTCCGGTGTCGCTGTATCGTTACGGTTCCCAAGGTATTCCGAGTCATTGATAAAATCCGCGGTGCCGGAGTGGAGGGATAGTGTGTTGTTCTTTCTTATTTCCTTATTCATCCAAATCAAGTCTCCTTAAATTTTTGAGCGCAGATTAAGCGATTGTACCTAAACCAGTACGATAAAGAGTCTCCTTTGTCAAGGTTTCAATATGTCTTTTTTTCGCATCACTTTAAGGAAATAGATGTAACATCAATATTTTCAATAATCGAGACAGGAAAGACGATGTCTGCTTTTTTTTCGCATAAATATCCACTTAGATTATTATCAATCAACCAGGATGGCAAAGCTGGAGAATCCGGCATGAAAAACCTGTCGCCGGCCAAATTCTTTTCAAAATGGGGGGAAAAATCGCCCCTCAACCTATAATCATCCGGGAGGGGAGTGTGAAAGGGTGTTAGAATGCGGCCCTGTTCTTATATCATCAGGGCCGGATCAAGGAACCACAGGAGCGTCCATTTTTTTTCCTCGTCCCACTCGAGGCAGGCCATGCCCCCCGTGGGAAAACTCAAAATACCGGCCCATTCATCCTCAGCCAGGAGAAGGGAGGCCAGATTATCAAGAAAAGGGAGGTGGCCCACAATCAGCAGGGAATCCTGCATCGAGGAGATCTCGTCGCGAATGGCGCCCACGGGATCATTGGGTGAGAGCCCCTCGTTTTTCACCAGGCCGTTCATGCTGGTGACGGCCTTTCCAAGGATTTCCGCGGTCTGGAGGGACCTGGTTTTACCGCTGTGCCAGATCTCCCTGCACTCGAGTTCAAGGGGTTTGAGAAAGGAAGCCATTTTTTCCACTTCACCGCGCCCCTTCGAACTGAGGGGTCTGGCTTGATCTTCCATACTGGAAACAGCGTCACCATGTCGAATAATGTAAAGAATCATCGGCATCTCCTTTTTTTCTTGATTATAATCATACCCGAAAAGGGGCCTCCGGGGTCAAGGGCGAAAGGAAAAGATTGCCCCTTCATCGCCCGATTTGTTATATGCGTTCATTATTTCGATAAAAGGAGGCCGGGGCATGGAAGGAATCGGTGATCGTTTTCAACGGGAGACAAAGTACCATCGTGACCGGATGGAACCGCACTTTCTGGATTGGGAGAGGAAACCGGACACTTACAAAGCTTATCCCGAAAACGATAAAATCGAGCTTCCCCCACCCGATCTATCGAGATCTCTGCCCTTTGAACAGATCCTCCAAAAGAGAAGGAGCATCCGGGGATTTTCGCAGGAGCCCCTCGATCTCGTGGAGATTTCCACCCTCCTCTGGTCCTGTACGGGGATTCGGGAGGAGATCCGCGGTTATGCCTTTCGAACCGCCCCATCGGCAGGGGCTTTGTATCCCATCGAAACCTATCTGGCGATCAACCCCGCGATGAATCGCGGGGAAGAGATGCCGGGAGGCATTTACCATTACAATATCCGGGATCATGCTCTGGAGGAGCTGAAGCGCGGGGATTACGGGTTGCAGGCGGCCCGGGCCGCGCTGGATCAGCGAATGTGTCTCGAGGCCCCCGTGGTCTTCTTATGGACGGCTGTTTTCGAAAGATCCCTCTGGAAATACCGCCAGAGGGGTTACCGTTATATCTACCTGGATGCCGGACATATCGCGGAGAACCTGGCCCTGGCTGCCACGGCCCTGGGACTGGGGAGCTGCCAGATCGCCGCCCTTTACGACGAAGAGGCCAATGCCCTTATCGGGGTGGACGGAGTCGGTGAAAGCGTGATTTACATGAGCGCGGCGGGGAGGATCAGGCCACGGTGACCTCTTTGCAGAGATAGACGTCCTGAACGGCGTGGAGGATTTCCACACCTTCTTGCATGGGTTTCTGAAAGGCCTTTCTTCCGGTGATGAGTCCCATGCCCCCGGCCCGCTTGTTGATCACGGCGGTGCGAACCGCCTGGGCGAGGTCGTTCTTTCCCGCGGCCCCCCCCGAGTTGATCAGGCCGGAGCGTCCCATGTAACAATTCACCACCTGGTATCTGGTAAGATCGATGGGATGATCCGTGGTGAGTTCGGAATAAACCTTGTCGTGTGTTTTCCCGAATTTCAGGGCTGTGTACCCGCCGTTTGTGACCGGTTGTTTCTGTTTTATGATATCGGCCTGGATGGTGACCCCGAGATGATTGGCCTGTCCGGAGAGATCCGCGGAAAGGTGGTAATCCCTGTCCGCCTTGAAGGCCGGGTTGCGGAGGTAAGCCCAGAGTACGGTAAAAAGGCCCAAACTGTGGGCGTACTCGAAGCATTCGGAGATTTCCACGATCTGGCGGCTGCTCTCATCGGAGCCGTAATAGATGGTGGCGCCCACGGCAACGGCCCCGAGATCGAAGGCCTGATCCACGGACGCGAACAGGATCTGGTCGAATTTATTGGGGTAGGTCAGGAGCTCGTTGTGGTTGATTTTCACGATAAATGGAATTTTGTGGGCATATTTGCGGGAGACGGACCCGAGCACCCCGAGTGTGGATGCCACTGCGTTGCAGTTTCCCTCGAGGGCCAGCCTGACGATGTTTTCCGGATCGAAATAGATGGGGCTGGGGGCGAAGGAGGCCCCGGCGGAATGCTCGATGCCCTGATCCACGGGCAGGATGGAGAGATAGCCTGTTCCGTCCAGACGGCCGTTTCCGAAAACCGCCTGCATGTTTCTCAGAACCGCAGGAGGGCGATCCGAAAGAGCCACGACCCGATCGATGAAATCGGGCCCAGGGAGGTGAAGCTGGTTTTTGGGAATCGTTTGGCAATTATGCCCCAGCAAATCCTCAGCCTCTTGCCCCAGCTGTTCCCTGATTGTATCGATCATGGCGATTTCCCCCTTCCAATTAATAATGACATTCGGTTAGGCCATTTTATCGCTTGTATAAAATCCTCCGATATCAAGTCAAGTTAAGGAATGAAGAAAAGGGCTTCTTCAAAAAAAATCCCGAAAATTTGATTGATCTGGACTATCCCGCGGTTAATGGTAACCCCTCTTTTCGGGGTATTGAGTGATAGCGGGTTTTTTCAACGTTTTTCATAATGTTCATTAAAAAGGCTTTTTCATGAATCTGCACCGGCGAAAACTGCTCATCCTTTTTCTCATGACAGGCATACTGATATCAGGATATGCCGTGGGAGATCCCCCGGCGGGATATTACGATTCCGCATCGGGCCTTACCGGAATTGAACTCAGAAACGCCCTCCACGAGATCATCGACGATCACGATCGAATGTCATATTCCAGCATGACCTGGGAGGTTGTGGGGAATGCGGATGAGGATCCCGCGAATTCCGATCACATCCTCGATGTCTACAAGAACGCCAGCTTTCCCAAGAATGAATCCCCGGAACGCCAGTGGAGCCGGGAACATGCATGGCCCAAATCCTACGGATTCGCGGATAACAACTCATACAACTACCCCTATTCCGACTGCCACCACCTGCTCGCATGCGACGCGGGTTACAATTCCGCCAGAAACAACACTCCCTACGATTACTGCCAGGGGACGTGTTCGGAATACCCGGTGGATGGCTTCACCGGGCTTTCGAACTGGAGGACGGGTTCGGGCAACACTGGAACCTGGGAGGTGTGGCAATATCGCAGGGGCGATTGTGCCCGGGCCCTGTTTTACATGGACGTCCGTTACGAGGGCGGCCTTCACGGGGGAACCGGAAAACCAGAACCGGATCTCATTCTTACGAACGACCGGGCCAAAATCGTGTCCTCAGACGTCAATTACACGCCCGCTTACATGGGGATTCTCAGCACTCTTATCAAGTGGCACCAGGAAGACCCGGTAGACGACAGGGATCGTTCCCGCAACGACGTGGTTTATTCCTACCAGGGGAACCGCAATCCCTTCATCGATCACCCCGAGTGGGTACTCGAGATCTGGGGGGATCATCCCACACCAACCTCCACCCCCACCCCGACTCCCGTGATCGGGGTGAATCCCGGGGACCTTGTTATCAATGAAATCGACTATGACGATCCCTCGACAGACGATCAGTCCTTCATCGAGATCAAGAACACAAGCGGGAAATGGCTCGATCTCTCGATGATCGAGCTGGTGGGTTACAATCCGAGCAATACGGAATCCCCCATTTACTTCATCTTTCAACCGGGCCAGAGCTTCCTCCCCCCCTGGGATTACTGGGTTCTCGGAACAACAAACGACAGCTCGAGCGTTTCCGCGTTCGTGGATGAAGAGATGGCGGGAGTCGCCTCCCTTCAGAACGGACCCTCGGACGGCATCTATCTCCGCCTGTTTTCCAATCCGGATACCATTATCGACTCCGTTTCCTACGATGGCGGGGACGCCCATCCCTCGGGGTCAAGCGACACGGGCAACGCGGGCTCGGACACCAGTTCCTCTGACAACCAGTCCCTTTCAAGATTTCCCGACGGTACGGACACGGATGACAACAGCGTGGATTTCACATTGAAGGAATCCTCACCCGGGGGCCCGAATTCCTCGATCACCCCGACACCCACGCCATCGCCGACTCCTTCCCAGACACCCAGTCCAACTCCCTCGCCGTCTCCCTCCCCCACTCCATCGCCGACTCCGACGCCGTCGCCAACCCCTTCGCCGTCCCCCACGCCCTCGCCGACCCCGAGTCCCTCGCCCACGCCAACCGCGGTGCCGATTCTCCCGGGGGATGTTGTCATCAATGAAATCGACTATGACAATCCTGGCAAGGACACCCAGAGCTTCATCGAAATCAAAAATACCAGCGATAAAATACTGGATCTTACCTGGATCGAGATTGTGGGTATGAAAAACGGTCCTTCGCCGGAAGAATATTTCACCTATCGTCCGGAATCGTTCAAGCTTCTCCCCGGGGCATACCGGGTATTCGGAACCACGGATGACAGCGGGGCTGTGGCCGCCAGTGTGGATGAAACCATGTCCGGTGTGGCCAGCCTCCAGAACGGCCCGAACGACGGGGTGTGTATTCGTCTTTATGAAAATCCCGGAACCATTATCGATTCGGTTTCTTACGACGGTTCCGAGGCGCATCCTCAAGGGGCCGCGGATACGGGGAGTGCGGGGAGCGATACCAGCGGGGAGGACAGCAAATCCCTCTCCCGCAATCCCGACGGAATTGATACGGATAAAAACGATGTGGATTTCGTGCTTCAGGCCGCCACACCCGGGGAATCGAACGGGGGCCAGCCAACTCCCCCCGCGGGATTAATGTTACATTAACGGGGACTGAAAACCGGAACGAAATAAGAAAAGGAGAAAAGGAAGATGAAAATCGCGGTGGCCTGTGATCACGGCGGGTACGAGTTCAAGAAAAAGCTCCATGAATACCTGGAAAAAAAGGGACACGAGGTGAAGAACTTCGGTTGCGACAGTACGGATTCCTGCGACTATCCCGACCATGCCATTCCAGCGATTCAAAGCGTGGTGGAGGGCGAAACGGAGCGCGGGATCCTGGTTTGCACGAACGGACTGGGAATGTGCATCGTGGCCAACAAGTTCCCGGGCATTCGCGCCACCCTGGTTTATAACGAAAAGACCGCGTATATGTCCCGAAGGCACAACAACGCGAACGTCCTTTGCCTCGGGGGGAAGATGTTTCCCCACGAGGATCTGTTGAAATTCGTTGAGATCTGGCTGGAGACCGATTTCGAGGACGGCGGCCGTCACGCGCGCCGCATGGGAAAAATCGACCGGCTCGACACGGAATTAAGGAAGGCCTGAATGGAGATCGTACCCGCACGGAAAGAGCATGTTTCCTCCATCCTGGAGATCTGGAAGGAGTTCATGGATTTCCACGGGGATATCGATCCCTTCCTGAAACGCACACCGGACGGCCATATCCATTTCGCAAATTACCTCGAGGAAACCATGAATTCGAGCGACGGGCTGGTTCTGGCGGCCCTGGTCGAGGGCGACCTGGCGGGGTATTCCCTCTCCCGCATCAACCGCTATCCCCCCGTGTTCCGGATCGTCCGTTACGGCTACATCTGCGATATGGCGGTAAAGTCCGGGTTTCGAAGAAAGGGCATCGGTGAGAAGATGCTCGAGAAAATCCTCGAGTGGTTCGATGCCCGGGGCCTCGAGAGGGCCGAACTCCGTGTTATCGCGGGCAATAATATCGGTCGGGGATTCTGGGAAAAAATGGGATTCAAAACTTATTCCCACATGATGTACCAGGATCGGGAGATCGCGGTTGCAAAGCCCATCCCGAATTCAAAGCCCGCCCCCCCCGGAGCTGAGGGATGCCCCTTCTGCGATCGTGTGAAAGGCGGGGACGTTCTCCTCAAAAACGACCTGGCATTCGCCATCACGGACGAGTTTCCCGTGTCGGAGGGTCACACCCTGATCCTGCCGATCCGCCACGTTGCGGATTATTTCGAGCTGACCGGATCGGAGCGGGCGGCCATGGAGGAGCTGCTGCGATACCAGAGGCGGAGTCTCCTGGAACGGGATCCCTCGATCGCGGGATTCAACGTCGGGGTCAACTGCGGCCTTACCGCCGGCCAGACCATCTTTCACTGCCACGTGCATCTTATCCCCCGCCGCCCCGGCGACACCCCCAATCCCAGAGGCGGCGTCCGGGGTGTCATCCCGCCGAAAATGCACTATTGACGACTACCGGTCTATCGGGAATGAAAAGTTGACTCCATCTAATGCTTTCTTATGTTCGAAGAATGGATAAAATGGAAGTGTCATGAAAAGAATTCGGAGATCATAATAAAAAAACCTGAAGCCAATCCACGGCAATGTCACTATAGATCGACCGGATTTTGAACCCAGACGATATCGTCTCCCGCCAGATCCCTCTCCACCATTTTCTGAAGATCCTTAACGCACGTGGAGCTGGTGCAGTCGTCATTCAGATTCGGCCCCTGCTGGATACGGCAAATCCGCCCCCGGGAGATTGTCATGAATGACTTTGAATTCCGAATTATAGTGTATAGCTGTTTTGTAGCTGCGATTGCAGACCGTCTTATGATGACATTGCGGATAGTCTTTCTACGAGACATTTAACATATCTCTCGATATCGGCCACATTAATCGCAGGACGGCATCGAGGGGGATCTTTGATTTCCACCTCATTCAGTGTGCTGACCATATCGGTGAAAACCGTCGATACCTGAATGGGGGAATCGGGATCCAGGATGTTGATTTTTGATACGGCATCCCGATAGAATTTCATCCCGCGATACCCCTGTTCGATGAGAATTTCGACCATCTCGAGGTATCGTGCCGCCACCATGGGATACTTTTTCTCGACTTCCTTCCATTGCTCAGCAAACAATTTCTCGTTTTTCATAACGGGCTCATTCTCCATTTTCCCTTCTCCTTTCCTTTTATGTTATTCACCTTTTAAACTGGTAATGCTTGTTTTATCAAGGATTATTTTTTTAATTATTAAAAAAATCCCCCCGGGGTTGCCGGGGGGATTATGGGGAAAGATTATCCGGTTATTCGAGTTCGAAGGTGCTCAGCTCCACGGGAACGGTGGAGGCGTATGAAAAGGTGCCGGCGGCGCTGTATGCCCCCTCGCTTCCGCAACCGTCCCAGATCTTCACCCGCCACCAGACGGTCAAACCGGTGTTCGGTGTGGGATCGGTCATGGTAAAAAGGGAAACAGCCGAACTCACCTCGCCCGTATCCTTGATCGGGGAGGTATCCAGCTGGCCCTCTGTATAGGCCATCTGCAATCTGTATTTCGTCTGGGAATCCCCGGGTTCGGCCTCGTTCAGGCTCCAGGTGAAATCGGGATGCAGCTCGGTGATGTTTGCTGGATTGACGAGACCATCGACCCTGAGATCGATGGGGGCGGCCACGGTTGTATTCACGGTTAAAAGGGCCGGATCCGAAACTGCGAAACCGCTGGAATATGTGGCCACACAGGTATATTCCCCGGCAACTCCGGCCGTGACCCCGCTGAGCTCGAGGGTATGGGTTGTGGCTCCCGCGATCACGGTTCCGGAACTCACACCGTCAGTGAGATCCAGACCGTACCGTTTCCACTGGTATCCGAGGAATGTTCCGATTCCGGTGGAATCCACGTGAAAGGAGGTGTTATCTCCGGGACAGACCAGGTCGTCGATGGGTTGGACCGTAATGCTGGGGGCTGAGGGGGGACCGAGTGTTAAGTACCCCAGGGCCTTGCCGCCGTCGCCGCTTCCATAATCGGCATCATAGATCACGGTCCATCCGTCGTCGATATTGGAAGATGGCACGAGCCAGCATTCCCGGAGGTCGTGTTCCCCGGTTTGGGAGAGGATCGCAGTGGAGGCATAACCGGTGGAGCCGTCGTGCCAGCTCCAGTTATCGGGATCGATAAACGCGGCCTCGAGTTCATCTTCGGGCAGGCTGGTTTTGGCTTTCGAGTTGACGGCGAGGTAGAAATCGGAGTCCCTGGGATCCACGTAAATTTTACCAATGCCGCGGTCGTTTCCAAGGTCGAAGAAGGAACCCGAGGGGGTCCATCCTGTTGCGACGCCAGAGGGGAGAAAGAGGTTTCCATCCATGAAATCGCGCCCGCCGATGCTGGCGATGGCCTCCCACACGTCGTCTCCGTTTTCACTGACACACAGCTGTGTCTGGGACTGGTTGCTCTCCCCGAAGGCGTAATATTTCCCGTTGATTTTGATCACATCGTGAAAGCCGTAATAGACCCACCCGTAAGAGGTTCCGTTAAAGCTGGCGGAAATGGGGATCTGGAAGGTGCTGACCAGGGTCCAGTTCGTGAGGTCGTTCGAGACGTAAAAATGGAGATCGATATTATTTCCCACGGATGCCCAGGCGCGGTATGAGTATGTGGTCATCCCGATCGTGATGGGCCAGTCCTTCACACAGAAGTGGGTATCGGTGATGTTCGTACTGGTAACGGAGGTTGGGAATCCTTCCGGGCCGGAGTTGGTTTGAACGTAGCTGATGGCATTTGCGGCATCGCGATCCTCGAAGAAAACGGTGAAGTTGTCGTCAGATCCGAAGCCGCTGATATAACGGGGCTGGTAAGAGCTGGGAGTGGGTTTCTGGAGTGGAAGGGTGGTTGTGACATCCGTTGCCAGAACGGGTTGGAAATAACCCGCATGGCAGAAACAGGCAATCATCGAGAGGGCCGCAATACATACGATCACGATTTCTTTTTTCATAAAACTCTCCTCCTTGATTTGTTTAAAGAGTTCAGAATCAAGCTAGATAGAAACGTTACATTTCGTCAACAGGAAAAAACTCCGGAGAGGAATCTGCGATCCGTTCTTGACCATTGGTTTCCTTTTCGGAACTATCTTATTCTAATAAACTGGAAACACAGGAGAGAACGATTATGAATTGGGATCTTACGAGTTTTTTCCCGGAATTCAACGGGAAAGAGATGAAATCATTTAAAAAGACCGTGGAAAAGGAGATCGCGGAATTCTCGGAAAAGGCCGGCGCCCTCTCCCCTCTCGATGCGAAAAACGCCGGAATGTGGGAGGAGATCTTTCTCAAAAGCGAGGAGATCATGGCCCGCCTTTCCCACCTCGGTTCTTACATCGGGTGCCTGGCAGCGGCCGATGCCGCAAACGAGGAGTACCAGAAAGAGGAGGCCCACCTCGCCCTGCTTGCAGCCAGTTTTGCCAAGCTCGAGATCGAACTCCTTCGGGCCGTGAAGGAAACGCCCGACGATGCGTTTCAATCCTTTACTCAAAGGCAGGGTCTCCGGGAAATCGAATACTTCCTGGGACGAATGAGGGAGGAGTCTCATCGCACCATGACGCCGGAAAAGGAACGCCTTGCCGCGGATCTCGGGGTGGACGGCGTCACCGCATGGGGGCGGCTCTACGATACCATGACGGGAAAACTCGAGTTCGACATGGAGTTTCCCGACGGAACGAAAAAACGCCTTTCCATGTCCCAGAGACGCACCTTCCTGGAGGATCCGGACCGGCGGGTGCGTCGCGCCGCATTTTTCGGGGGGAACGAATCCTGGAAACAGGTGGAAAACGTTTGCGCCTCCTGCCTCAACGCCATCTCTGGAACCCGCCTCACCCTCAATCGCCACCGGGGGATCGATCATTTCCTCGAGGTGGCCCTGTTCCAGTCTGCCATAAAAAAGGAAACCCTCGAGGCCATGCTCGAGGCCATTTACGAAAACCGGGAGATCCCGCTTCGCTGCCTGAAGCTCAAGGCAGGGACATTTGGTTCGGAAAAAATCGCCTGGTACGATCTCGGCGCCCCCCTGGATATTGCCACGCGGGAACGGTTCAGCTGGGAAAAGGGTCATACTATGGTAATCGATTCCTTTTCCAGAGCCTATCCCGCTCTCGGCAGCTTTGCAAAAGAGGAAATCGAAAAGAAATGGATCGACTGGGAACCGCGAGCCGGAAAAAGGCCGGGGGGATTCTGCACCAGCTCGATGGTGAACAGGGAATCGCGCATCTTCATGACCTTTCACGGTTCCATGGGAGACGTCCGCACCCTGGCCCACGAAACCGGGCATGCCTTTCACAGCCACGTCATGCGGGATCTGCGTCCCTTTTCCCACCTCTACCCGATGACCCTCGCAGAAACCGCTTCCACATTCGGCGAAATGATCCTCACCGAGGGTCTTTTGCAGGATCCGGAGATCAGCGATGAGCTCAAGTGCTTCATCCTGGATCAGGACCTGGGAAACGCCAGCGTTTATCTGATGGACATCCCCGTGCGGTACGAGTTCGAGAAAAAGATCTACGAGGAGCGGGCAGGAGGCGAGATCAGCGTCTCCCGCCTGAAAGAGATCATGAAGGAAACCCAGAGAAAGATCTTCGGGGACGTCCTTGAACAGGGGGGTGAGGATCCCTTTTTCTGGGCCTCCAAGCTCCATTTCTATATCACGGGAGTGACGTTTTATAACTTCCCCTACACCTTCGGCTTTCTCTTGAGTCGCGGCCTGTTTGCCATGTTTCAAAAAGAGGGAAGCGATTTCCTTCCACGGTATGAAAAGTTCCTGAAGCTGACCGGGAACGCCACGTGCGAGGATGTTGCCAGGGAGAGCATCGGGCGAGATCTCACAAAGCCGGAATTCTGGGCGGAGGCGATCAGGAGCCTTGAGGCGCCCCTTCGGAAACTGGAAACACTCCTTCCCGAAATGGAACTGAACCAGAGGGAATAAGATAGCGGGATTTTTTGTTCGGGTTGGTAAGAACCTTGAGAAAAGCGATCAGAAAATACCTCATGAAAATACTCGGCATCATTCTTATCGTCATTATCGTCGTTCCGACCCTCCTCTATTTCCTCCAACGGAGGATGATCTACTTTCCGGGAAAATACGAACCCGGATATCGTGACTGGCTTCCCCCGGGGGCTGTGGAAATCGAGTATGAAACATCATCCGGAAAACAGGTTTGCTTCTATATACCCCAAGCCGGGGGGGAAGGAAAGCCTCCGGCAAGGTTGTGGATGCTTTTCGGGGGAAACGCCTCCCTGGCCCTTCACTGGCTGGATTTCATCGGGGAGTTCCCGGGAGAGGCTCCCGCGTTTCTCCTCATCGATTACCCTGGTTACGGATTTTGCGAAGGCAGGCCCGGATTTCACTCGATCGGGGAAAACTCCCGGGCCGCCTTTTCCGCACTGGCTCGAAATCTCGAGACCACGGAAGCCGTTCTCGGTAAGGAGCTGGGAGTGATGGGGCATTCCCTGGGATGCGCGGCGGCCCTCCAGTTTGCGGCCGGGCATCCGGTGAAAAGGGCGATCCTGATCGCTCCCTTCACGAGCCTTTTGGAAATGGCTCGAAGATCCGTGGGATGGCCCCTCTGCCACATCCTCCGGGATCGATTCGACAACCGGTCCGTTCTTCAACAGATCCTCTCGCGTCCCTCACCCCCGGAAATTCACGTGCTCCATGGAACCGGCGATG
>Ga0272442_10005777_pt1 | contig 16440 bp, 13 predicted proteins | sample SSMForm2O_FD_200262 | JGI IMG/M metagenome (GOLD analysis project Ga0272442, IMG submission 200262) | Marine sediment archaeal communities from Little Sippewissett salt marsh, Falmouth, MA, United States - SSM-Form-2O | ecosystem: Environmental > Aquatic > Marine > Wetlands > Sediment ...
CTCTTCTTACGACTACCATGACGGGGATGGAAGATGTAATAAAAGCGGTGAGAGGGGCCGGTCTAAAAGCCAGGGTAATGATTGGGGGAGCATCTGTGACGCAAGAATTTGCAGATAAGATAGGAGCCGATGGATATGCGCCTGATGCGCCATCTGCCGTTGGTAAGGCAAAAGAACTGGTCAAAAGTTAAACATGGGGAAGCCAGATTCAAATAAGAAATAAACTGAAGAATTTTAACTTAAAGGGAGGCAAGAAATACGGGCAAGAGAAAATTTCTTGAAGGTGCATCAGAAGTGAGTAATGCTTAAATGATGCCCCTTGAACATGGCTTGGATTTCTCGACAGTAACGGTGGCGAAGAGTAGTAATTACTATTATTACTCTTCGCCTTGTGAGATGAGATGATAGTTTTGCTGTGTTTTGAGCCTTTAGCTTTAACTATCTGCCTAGAATTAATAGTTCGAAAACTGTATAATATGGCTTGGACAACGAATAATCTAAATTTGACTTAATAAATTCTAGGTGATAAACTGTGCCATCTGTTAAGTTGATTAGGAAGGGGCAGAAAAAGAAAAATGAGGAAAGAGAAAACCTAGAATGAGAATATACCAAATTGGCTTGCTTAGCTGGTTTAGGTTAAACATGGAATGGCATGGTGATAAGGTGAGGTGGTTTTGAAGGGGTTTGCAGGTTTTGCAATTAAGAAAGTGGGTGCTGCCTTTATCACCATTTTTGCTATAGTGTGTGCGAATTTTGTGATCTTCCGCCTCGTGCCTGGCGATCCGTTGCGTATGATGTTCAGGGATCCGCGAGTAAGCGCAGAGCAGATGCAGTTGGTTAGGGAGAGGTTTGGGTTGGACAAGCCTTTGGGGGAGCAATTTATTTGTTATCTTCGGGAGCTGGCTCATGGGAATCTGGGCATATCCTTTTGGCAAAAGAGACCCGCGCTGGAGGTGATTGCTGATAGAGTACCCCAAACGTTGTTGTTAATTATCACAGCTTTGACTATAGCTGTCATCATAGGTACGATTTTTGGAGCAATCGCTGGATCGAAAATGGGAACGAGAAGTGATTCAGTTATACTTAGCATCGCGTTGTCATTGTATTCGATTCCGGCATTTTGCATGGGAATAATTCTTATGCTGATTTTCGCTTTTCAACTTTCAGTTTTTCCTCTTGGAGGAATAAGCACTGCTGCATCTGGGTTTACAGGATTTGAATATTGGAAGGATGTGGCGTGGCATATGTTTCTTCCAGCACTTTGTGTAGTATTCTGGTATGGGGGGGAATATGTCTTGCTGACGCGGAGCGCCATGGTGGATGCATTGGGCCAGGATTATATAATTACAGCCAGAGCAAAGGGGCTAAAGGAATCCGCAATACTTAAGAATCATGCTCTGAGGAATGCCTTATTGCCTGTTGTTACGATTACGGGAGTAAATCTAGCATTTGCGGTGGCTGGGATAATTGAGGTTGAAACGGTATTTTCTTGGCCTGGCATAGGCAGGCTTGTGTATGATGCAGTAATGAAACGAGACTATCCTGTTCTGCAAGCTACATTCATTGTGCTTGCTGTGGCGATTGTGTTTGCTAATTTGGTTGTCGATTTGATATATGGTTACATAGACCCGAGGATAAAGGTAGGGGGAGGGGAGTGAGATGACTAAGCTTCTTCATGGACTGAGCAGCGTAAAGAGGTTTGTGATGTTGTTGTGGACGAACAAGATGGGGCGTTTTGGGTTGATGATATTTGCCGTGTTTGCTGTGATAGCAATATTTGCACCATTCCTACGTACAGTGGACCCGAATGCAACTGGCAGCTGTGAGGATATGTTAGTTCCGCCTAATGCTCAGTTCTGGTTCGGAACTGATGATCTGGCAAGGGATATATGGAGTCAACTGATATACGGTTCGAGAATTTCGTTGCTGGTAGGGTTTACGGCAGCAACTATAGCAGTAGCAGTTGGCACTACGGTAGGTGTAACAGCAGGCTTTTATGGCGGGAGAATTGGAGAAGTGCTTATGAGATTAGTGGATTTTTTCATGATGCTTCCACGCTTGCCGTTGATGATAATTTTGGCAGCTGTTTTAGGCCCAAGCATATGGAACATAATTTTTGTGGTGGCCATTGTAAGCTGGACTACAACTGCCAGGGTGGTTAGATCTCAAGTATTGTCTCTTAAGGAAAGGGCTTTTGTTGAAGCGTCAAGGTGTATTGGGGCGGACGATTTCCTGTTAATGTTTGGAGAAATTTTCCCTAATGTGGTGCCCATAATCTTCGCTCAGGCTGTTCTGGTAGTTACGACGGCAATTTATTCTGAGGCGGTTTTGGCTTTTCTTGGGTTGGGAGACCCTACAACTGTAAGTTGGGGAATGATGCTTCATTTCGCTTTCGAGTCAGGAGTTATGTCTAGGACTCCAAATTGGATAGCGCCTCCAGTAGCAAGCATAGTTGTGTTAATAATAGGTTTTACTTTTTTGGGAACTGCTGTGAGCGATGTGTTGAAGCCAGGGTATAAAGAAATGAAAGGTTTGTGATCAGTTATGGCATTGCTTGAAGTCAGAAATTTGAAGATATATTATTTCACCAGGGCGGGTGCGGTAAAGGCTGTGGATGATATTGATCTTGACGTAGAAAAGGATAAAACATTGGGTTTGATAGGTGAGTCAGGATGTGGTAAAACGACTGCGGTTTTTGCTTTTCTCAGATTTGTTACACCGCCAGGGCGCATAGTTGGAGGGAAAATAATTTTCGAGGGTAGAGATATTATTCCTTTGAGTGATGAGGAAATGAGGCTTCTGAGAGGACAAGGCATTGCTATGGTTTTCCAGGGAGCTCAAAATGCTCTTAACCCCGTAATGACGGTGGGGAAACAAATATCCGAAGTAATTCTAGAGCATGAAAACCTAACGAAAGAAGAAGCTTGGGAAAGAGCTAAGGAACAACTGGAATTGGTAGGCATAGCTAGTGAGAGAGTTAATAATTACCCTCATGAATTTAGCGGTGGGATGAAACAGAGAGTGATGGTTGCTATTGCTACTGCCTGTAACCCAAGACTCTTAATTATGGATGAACCTGTAACGGGCCTTGACGTAATTGTTCAAAGGCAATTATTGTCCCTTACGAATACCTTGAGAGAAAAAATGCAACTTCCCATAGTATTCATCACCCATGATCTGTCTGTTATAGCTGAAACTTGCGATAATGTTGCTGTTATGTACGCGGGTAAGATCGTGGAGCAAGGAAGCGCTGTTTCTTTATATAAGGATCCTCTACATCCTTATAGCAAAGGGCTTATAGGATCTTATCCCAGCGTAAGAGGAGAGAAGAAAGAGTTAAAGAGCATTCCCGGTGCTCCTCCGAGGCTCATTGACCCCCCAAAGGGGTGCAGATTTTCACCACGCTGCGCGTATGCTATGGATATTTGCCGGACAGAGGAACCGCGATTGAAAAATATGGGCGATAACCGCGCGGTAGCGTGCCATCTAATTAAATAAGGTGTGTTTATATGGAAAAAGGTGAAGCACTACGAGTAGAGAATCTAAAGAAGTATTTCGTTGTAAGGAAAGGCTTGGTTGGCCGCTTGTCTTCGAGAAAGACAGAGTATGTTCGTGCGGTTGATGATGTTAGTTTTAGTGTGGCTAAAGGTGAGAGCGTGGGCTTTGTTGGAGAAAGTGGTTGTGGTAAAACGACTATGGGCAGGGCAATACTCAGATTGGTTGAACCTACTAGTGGCAAAGTATACTGCGATGGCGTTGATATAGTCTCTCTTGATAAGAAGCAATTAAAAACCCAGCGGCGCAAGATGCAAATGATCTTTCAAGACCCGCATGGCTCTCTTAATCCAAGAAGGACGGTTAGTGAAATTCTCAGACAATCAATTACGATTCATGCGTTGGCTGATACTAAGGCTGAGGAAGATGTGATGATAAAGGATACATTGGAAGAAGTGGGATTAGAGCCAGCTGAGGAATTCGGGGCTAGATACCCTATTTTGCTTAGTGGTGGTCAACGTCAAAGAGTTGGTGTGGCTAGGGTCTTGATTCTCCGGCCGAAGTTTGTGGTCGCGGATGAACCAATTTCAATGCTTGATGTTTCCGTCAGAATAGGCGTTTTGGAATTATTATTAAGAATAAGAGATGAATTTGGTATCTCTCTTGTTTATATAACTCACGACTTAGCAACTGCACGGTATATTTGTGATAGGATTGCTATCATGTACTTGGGGAAGATTGTAGAGATTGCCCCAACAGAGGTTATCTACAGTAATCCAATACACCCTTACACACGAGCGTTAATCCTCGCTGTGCCAGTACCTGATCCTACAGTAAAAATGGAGGAACTTCCTATCAAGGGTTATGTACCGGTAAGTGTGACCGATACCTTCTCTGCCTGTAGATTCCACCCACGGTGCCTATACACTGAGGAGCAATGTGCAAGAGAAGACCCTCCGCTTGTTGAAGTCGAGCCTGGGCATTATGTTGCTTGTTTTAGAGCAAAAGAGCGGGACTTCACAGATCAGAAAGTGTGAATTCCAATTGATAGCTTTGAGTTGGAAATTATAGCAAAGTTATCCTTACTAATCAGAGCCAGTTAAAATATCTTGCGTTACACAAGGTCTTCAGCGCTTCCTATGTCAATCCAGGATTCAGTAAAAGCATAGGCATGGACTTCGTCTTGATCTACAAGGTAAGCAATGAGACTGCCCAAGTTATCCCGTTTGCCTTGTTGGCAATATTGATAGAGGTAGGGAAATATCCTCTGAGGGAAAATATAGCAGGCAGTGGCAATGAGGCTTGATTCAGGTTTGTTGGGTTTTTCTTGAAATTTTACTATTCTATGTTTATCCAGTTGCACTACACCAAATTGCGTGGCCTTGTTTTTATCACCTATGTCATAGACAGCTACTAGAGTGTGTTTGCCATCATATCTGGCTATGAATTGAGCCAGATTAAACTCAAAATAGTTATCTCCGGCAATGACTAGGAGGTCTTCATTGATTGGTTTGTCTTCAATCCAAAAATTGAGCGAGCCTACAGCGCCTAGTTTTTGTTGCTCGGTTGAAACTTCTTCTACCAGTATTTCTACCTCTCTGTTTAATTCACGCTGCCATTGATGAAAATCAGACTCAAATTTTTTGTTGGTGTTAACCATGATGCTTATATTCTGGGGCACTGCGGATATGGCATAATCTATTATTGGCTTTCCCCTGTATTCCAGCAGAGCTTTGGCCTTATTCAGGGTTAAAGGATATAGTCTGGTAGCAAAACCACCAGCCAAAATTAGACATTTCATCGGTTATACTCAAATATTTTTACTGCTGCTTTGCCATGCCATTTTTGTGGTGAGGCGTAAACTAGCTTGTAATGCATCATTTTCTCCAGTGGCACAGGGCTGATAAACTGGTCGGTGCCTACTATTCTGTAATTACCTGATTCTTGCTTTGAGATGTAAATTTCAGCTTCTTTATAATTGGGGAAGAAGCTTGAGCTCACTATTTCCCTGTAACTTGCTCCTTTTTGGTCTAACTTCTCTTCATAGGAAATTACTAAGGTGGTGTCCTTAGGCTCCACAGCTTGTCCGTCAAAGTTGTATAGCCTGATAACTGTGGAACGATAGTAAGTGGGGTAAAAGAGGGTTGCAAGTTCCAGCTCCCCGTCCCTCGTCTGCCTGTAATAGGTTCCAAAAAACTCATTTTCGTTGCTGCCAGCCCATCTTGGCATAGCATAGAATTTTGTGGTGGACATTGCATGGTCGATTATGATGTACCGTGAGCGCATTTTATCTGCTATTTGATTGGCGGAAGTTTCATTTTGAGCGGTGAAAAAGTGAGCTGCTTCAGCAGCGTTAACCTGGCCGGCAGCAGAGGAATTTGGTATGCGATGCGAAATGCGGATTATCCAGTGGCTATAATCCCACCAGGACATTACAGCATATGCAGATTCAGGGTGTTTGTAGTGTTCTTCTGGTGAGGGTGCTTTATACAATTCGTAATATGAATTTGGATTTTGAAATGGCTCAGGGGTGTTTTCTTTTAACCACAAGAGTGAACTGTACCAGCTTTCGTCAATGATATTCTGCTGGAGGGCAATTGGCTGTGTCAATTTGATCGGAAGGCCACAGACTTTTGTGTAGGGTTTAATGCCAGGAAGTCCTATATTGGGGAAGATAATCAGAAAAAAGATAGCTACTCCAGCCCCAATTACCTTTATCCATGTGGTCCTGGGTTGCAGAACAGTTTTTTGTCTCGTTTGTATCTTTTTCTTTTTCCTCCTCTTTGTTGTATGTGATTCCAGCGTTTGTTTAGGTTTTGCCAGCAATTTTTCTAAGCCAGCGGACTCCAGAATTCTCCATGAGAAATATCCCGTGAGGAGAGAGGCATTTATGGCATAATAGTAACTGAAGCGGCGTTGTCCCAGGACGGCTAACAGCATTATTATGCTCCAGAGCAAGAAGAACGTCTTATCAGCACTTTCTGCTTTGATATCGTGGTAAATGAGCCAGCCAAGTGAGATAAAAGAGATGAAGAAGGTAGTTGCGAAATTAAGCCATGCTATTTGCAATGTGAAGTGGCCAAAAGGGAAGAGAAGAGGATGTACTTCAAGAATGGTTAAGCTTGCGCCACTGGGGGCGAAGATGCCAAATTTGCTGAACATTGAGTAGAGCAGAGAGGGATTAATAGCATGGAAAAGAGCCAGGCTGATGCCAGCTAGCCCAAATATTGCGGGAACGTAATAAATGGGTTTGATAGTTCTATTTGACATAAAGTTCGCAATGCTACTTAGTATCAGTGGGGCTGCTATAGCAATGAACAGAGGTATATTGTTGCTGGTGTTTAATCCGCCTTTGCTCAAATAGGGGGATGAAATTATAAAAGCAATAAGTAAAGATGAACTGCCAATGATACACAGGTAGTCAGTTGATTTATGCCTAAGGTGATCTACAATGAATTGAAGTAACAGCCAAGCGGATATAGTGAATACAAACAGTAAACCGCCAATCCAGGTAAGGAGGTAAATGCCCAAGAAAATGCCAGCTAGCGAAGTATACAAAAGAGGCTTAGTTATAACCGCCCAATTTTTGTTTAGCAGGTGATTGAAAGATAGATTCCTTTCTCTGGCTTTTTTACACGCTAATATCAAAAAGAGTATGGCTACTGTAGTAAGTAAACTTTCTGCCACATGATGGTCGGTAAAACCAAGCAGAGAGCGATTTAAAAATTCACCTGGCAAGATAGCAATCAGCGCAGCCGCGATTATGCCTACCCAGCGATTAAACAGCTCCTTGCCAATGAAATAGACTGGAATAACTGTTATGGTTCCCAGAATGGGGGGAATGTAAGCGCCAACAATGTCTATCGTGTGTTGGGATGGCGAACCCAAACCGATAAGCCAGCTAAGGCTAGCAATAAGCCAATCGAAGAAAGGGGGCCAGGACACCATGGCACCATAGGGATAAAAAGTGTAAGGGTCAAAGGAAATACGGTGAGGGAAATGGTGAAGCAAGTTATCCACCAATCGCATATGATACCAAGCATCCGTTCCTTTGAACCAGACCGTTCCGTTGACAAATACCTGTTCATATGGCAGAGCTATTCGTATGTACAGTGAGATAATACAGAGAACAAGCAGGCTTATACCAACTATGCCTGCCGTGGGAAACCTTAGTTTTTGGCTCAATTTCACATTCATTTAGAACTAACCTAGATACTGAAATGAGAGCTTAAAATGGTCTTGTGCATAAAGCAAGCGTTCTATGATTTTCTTTTTTGTGTTTTGCGCGAATCCGATTTGACATCGTAGGGTTTTGGACCGAGGCAAATGCTTGCTTGAATTTAATTCCGCCCATTTTTGTTTTTTGACACTCGATATTTATGTAATTCTTAATTAGAGGCAAGGTGAAGCCTGCTTACTTTTTCCTTGAATAAAATTCTAGTGGCAGAAACTACGGATGTCAACTATCGTAGCGATTGCTCTTTTGGTTAGATAACCCTTTGCCTGGTGAATGGAGTAAGTTCGGTAGTGAAAGATACTGGCAGCAAGGATAGCATTAGCTTCATCTGTGGACAAAATTTGGCAGAAGTGTTCCAGAATAGAAAACATTTGCCTAACCCATCCGTTTTTCATCAGGTATAAGTTTATCGTGACACAATATCCAGGAAATAGGCATGAAACCTGAGATCCGAGCTTAGTTCGGGGTGAAAGGCTGAAACCAGTAGATTTCCTTGTTTGGCAGCAACAGGAGTATCGTTTGGGAGTCTAGCCAGTATTTCTACTGTGGAGTTGGTCTCCTCAATAATGGGTGCTCTGATGAATATGGCAGGGAATGGAATCTTGCCTAAAACTGGTATTGGCAGCGACGTCTCAAAACTGTCTATTTGTCTGCCAAAGGCATTACGTTGCACTTTTATATCCATGGCTCCAATGGTCTCTATTTTTGCATCAGAGATATTTCTTGCCAGCAAAATCAGCCCAGCGCAAGTTCCAAACATTGGGAAGCCATTTTGAGCTAGCTTTTTAAGTATCTTCATCAGGTCATAATTTATTGCCAGTTGACTAATGGAACTAGATTCTCCTCCGGGGATGATAAGTCCATCTACATCTTCAAGGTCTTGAGGTAAACGTATGGCTAATGTTTCTACCCCCAACTTCTGTAAACTGGCAGCGTGCTCAACAAAAGCGCCCTGCAAAGAGAGGATTCCGATCTTTGTCATGAAATTTACCTTTGTTGCTCCATAACAGGATGGCTAGTTATCGACATATATTACTTCTCACCTAGTGCCTTATTCAGGAAATTGGAATACAGTTTCAATCCAAAGGCATCACTATTCTCGGGGTGAAACTGGGTTGCTGGTAAATTATCTTTAGTCAATTACAACAATTCCTTCGCTATTCATTATTCATAAGGATTGAGCCCACTTTATAGCGTTCACAAAGATTTGGAAACCATTCTTGTATTTCTTAGTTTCTTGCCTTGTCCATTGTGGTAGTTGTGTGTTTTTAATACATCGTTCGGGATGTGGCATCAGAGCAAAAATGTGCCCTGATGTGTCACAAATGCCAGCAATATTTGCTACCGACCCGTTGGGATTGTAAGGATATCCAGCTTTGTTGCTGCCACTCTCATCGGTGTAATACAGCACTACATTTAATTGAGGCAATGTTTCGGCGTCAGCTATGACTTTACCTTCAGCATGTGCTACAGGGAGGTACATATGATCTATATCCTTGGTGAATACGCAGGGGCTTTTCTTGTTTACAGCCAGGTGTACCCATCGACATTCAAATTTGCCTGAATCATTTGTCATTAGGGTTAATGATTGTCTCTTAGCTTCTGGTAATCCGGGTAAAATGCCAGCCTTTACGAGTACCTGAAAGCCATTGCAAATCCCTAGAATTAACCCTCCGCTCTCAATAAACCTTGCTATGTCTCCGCCGAGCTTTAGCCGAAGTTCATTAGCTAATACTTTTCCTGCAGATATATCGTCGCCGTAGGTGAATCCACCTGGGATAACTATTATTTGGTAATCGGAGAGCCGTTGTTCATGACGAATCAATTCACTAATATGAATCGAAGAAGTTATTGCTCCAGCTTGCTGAAAGGCAAAGGCACTTTCAGCATCGCAATTTGTCCCGGGCGCACGTAGTATCAATGTTCTTACTTTACTCATTGGTTCTTACCAGCGTAGTGGTTTTTGCCAAGCCTCTTTTAACTGATTAAGAGATTTGCTAACAATTTTCCTACCATTCACTCCGTATATACTTAGTGTTTCAGAGTTGGAAACTTGGCCAACAATGGCCAAGCTAATGGTGGTCATTGTCTTTTCAAATTCATCCTTATTCTCTGGTGCTACTTCAACCAGGAAACGACTATTTGATTCTGAAAAGAATATGAAATCATTTCTCTCTATGGGCTCACCAAGCGGTATCTGTTCTAGATGTATTGTAGCACCTAAATCCCCAGCGAAGGCCATTTCCGCAATGGCAGTGCCGAAGCCGCCTTCGCTTAAGTCGTGGCAGGCTTTAACTAAACCTTTCTTGACGGCTAAACTCAACTTGTCCATTAGCTCTTTACTCTGTCGTGGGTTTACTTTAGGTACATTATTACCTGTAAAGCCATGCATTCTAAAATATTCTGTTCCTCCAAGTTCATTCCATGTGGTGCCAACAATGTAGATCAGGTCATCTGCTTTTTTGAAATCCATTGAGATTACTTGATTCACATCTTCTATAACGCCAACAGCTGAGATAAGCAAGGTATGGGGAATGGAGATAGTTTCGCCTTCGAATTCAAACTCGTTGTTGAGGCTATCCTTACCTGAGATAAATGGAGTGCCGTATACAGTAGCCATATCATAGCAAGCTTGAGCTGCACGAACTAAAGCGCCAAGTGTGTCAGGTTGATTGGTATTACCCCAGCTGAAATTATCTAGCAGAGCTACTCTTTTTAAATCACCTCCAACGGCTATAATTTGTCTTAGCGCTTCATCTATAGTGGATGCTGCCATCCAATAGGGGTCTATCTCCCCATATTTGTGGTTTATACCGTTAGATATGATTATGCCCATTGCTGAATTCAGGAGTGGTCTAATAATAGCAGCGTCGCCTGGGCCATCATTGTTTCTGCCTACCAGTGGTTTAAGTACGCTAGTTCCTTGCACTTCGTGATCATATTGGCGTATTACCCATTCCTTGCTACATATATTCCATGTCCCGAGCATTCGGAGTAAAGCTTCATTCAAATCCTGCGGTTGAGCAAAATTGGGTTCAGCAAATTGTGGCTGTTTCCATATGGCTTTTCTCTCTACCCGTGGCCGACCTCTATGCAGAAATTCCATGCTCAAGTCGCAGACCAGATTATCCTGATAAAAAAGCTGAAGTTTTCTATCGTTGCTAAATTCGCCGATGACTGTTGTCTCGACGCCTTCAGAAACAAAAAGAGCCAACAATTTCTCAATATGCTTTGGTGGGACAGCTAACACCATTCGTTCTTGTGATTCAGATATCCATATTTCGGAATAGGACAAGCCGGAATATTTCAAGGGAACCTTATCTAGATAAATATGTGCTCCGGTTTTGGCGGCCATCTCACCTACTGCTGACGAAAGCCCGCCACCACCACAGTCAGTTATTCTGGAATATAATCCACGTTCCCTGGCTTGTAGGATGACATCGATAAGTTTCTTTTCCACAATAGGATTACCAATCTGGACCGAGCTATAGGAAGTTGTACTTGATTTCTCGGTAAGCTGCTCTGATGCAAAAGTCACGCCATGTATTCCGTCGCGCCCAGTTTTGCCTCCGGCTAATACTACCAAATCGCCAGGTCTTTGTTGCCCTATCTTCGACAGATTTTTAGGCAATAGCCCCAATGTTCCACAGAAGACAAGAGGGTTAGCCACATATCGTTCATCAAATAGTATGGCGCCGTTAGCTGTGGGGATTCCGAGGCGATTACCGTAGTCAGCTACTCCAGAGCGAACACCTTTGAAAATACGGCGTGGGTGCAATACACCTCGGGGTAATTTGTCGTAGGGGAAATCAGGTGGGCCAAAACAAAAAACATCAGTGTTTAAGATTGGTTTGGCTCCTAATCCCGTGCCCAGGGCATCGCGAACAACCCCGCCTACTCCGGTCGAAGCTCCTCCATAGGGTTCAACTGCCGATGGGTGATTGTGAGTCTCAACTTTAAAACAAAGAGCCCAGCGACCATCGAAATCAATTACGCCAGCGTTATCTTCAAAAACAGAGAGGCACCAGGGTTTGTTTAGTTCCTTAGTTACCTTCATGATAGTGTTTTTTAGCAAGTTATCTATAGTTATATCGCCAAACTTAATTTTGTCCTTGAATGTTTTATGAACGCAGTGCTCAGACCAAGTTTGAGCTAATGTTTCAAGTTCAGCATCGGTAGGATTGTGCTGTTGTTTACGAAAGTAATCGCCGATTGTTTGGAATTCGTTATTTGTAAATCCGAATTGTCGTCCGATTTTCAGGAGATCATCTTTATTTGCTCCCAAAATATCCATATGTTTAAGCTTGAATATGTACTGAGGATTTTCAGGGAATGCACTCGGTTCGGATTTAACTACGTGCTGTATAATTGGATTCACTAGTAATCTATTGCTTATTGTCTCTAGCTGATACTCATTTAGGTGTCCTTCAATGAGGTAACGGTTTGCTGTTTTAATTGTCCTGATGCCACTCACGCCCAAATCCAGCACTGCTTTCATGGAAGTCTCTTCTACAGGATCAGTGACGCCAGCATTGTAAGCTACCTCAACAATGTGATGATTAGTGTCGAGCTTGTTTTCGTTGTCAGAAGTTGATTTACAGCGCATCTCCTGAATTACGGGGTCAACTAGAAGGCTTTGACAAATCAAATCTAGCTCATCAAGTTTTAAATCTGTATCCAGCCGGTATATATCCACTACACGGATATTGGAGACTGTTGTTATGCCCAGGTCGTATATATCCTTTGCTAAACTGAGCCCTCTAACATCAGGCAGGTTATTCTTTAACCAAACTTCTATTTTATATATCAAAATAGATCCTCTTGAACCAATCCATAGTTAGCTAATTTTATGCTATCTTTACTGCTGTCCCATAAGCTACCATTTCAGCAGCTCCAGACATTACCATCGAAGTTACGAATCTAGCTCCTACTATGGCATTAGCTCCTATCTTCTCGGCTTGCTCAATCATCCGTTGTAGAGCTTCTTCACGAGCCTGTGCTAACATTATGGTGTAGTCTTTGACTTCACCACCGACAATATTTCGCAAACTGGCCATGACATCATGGCCCACATGTCTGGCTCTAATAGTGCTACCTTTAACTAAACCCAGCGTTTCCATTATCCTTTTACCCTCTATTTGCTCTGTGGTAACCACGATCACTTTTCCACCTCCTTGAAGATGTTTTCTTCTTCCTTTGATATTCGCTTTCTTTCCCTGATTAGCGATGTTAAAAGAATAATAAGCCCTATGGCAATAGCAACAATGGCAATCTTGACAGGTAAGGGCAATGGTGGCAGGGTGTATCGAAAGAATCTGTATAGTCCCCAACATGCTAAAAGTCCCAGCCCAATCCCCAGTAGAGTGCCACCTATTTTTCGCATTTTATTTCCTTTAGTTAGTATATGAATTGTTTAATCTCTGAATCCGTTGGTGATAGGTAGTCTTCTGTCTTTGCCGAACCCCCTTGGAGTTATCTTTATCCCTGGTGGAGATTGGCGGCGCTTGTATTCGCTTCTGTCTACTAACTGGGCCACTTTCGTGACTATCTCGCGATCAAAACCATTAGCTACGATTTGGTTAATTGACAAATCATCTTCTACATATGCTTTCAAAATGGAATCCAGTGATTCATATGGTGGTAGTGTATCTATATCTTTTTGGTCAGGTTTTAACTCAGCTGAGGGCGCTTTGTTTAAAACGCTGTGGGGAATTACTTTTTTACCTGCTTGACAATTTTTATAATTAGCCAATTCAAAAACCATTGTCTTAAATACATCCTTGAGTGGGGCAAATCCTCCAGCCATATCTCCATATAGAGTAGTGTATCCTGTGGCTGTCTCGCTTTTGTTACTGCAACTGAGCACCAGCCAGCCAAATTTATTGGATAGAGCAAAGAGAATGTTACCCCTGATCCTTGCTTGCAGGTTTTCCTCGGCCACGTTTGGTCGAGTGTTGCTAAAAGGCTTTGCCAGTGTTTCCAGATAGGAAATAAATGCTTTCTCAATGGGTATAACACTGAATTCTATCCCCAAATTTTTAGCCAGTAGTTCAGCGTCTGATTTACTGGCTGGTGATGAGTAGCGAGAAGGCATAGAAACACCTATGATGTTTGCAGCCCCCAATGCATCCACTGCTATCGTGGCTACTAAACTTGAATCAATACCTCCAGATAAGCCGACAACTACTTTTTTGAAGCCATTTTTGTTTACATAATCCCTAATTCCGATGGTGAGTGCTTGATATATTTCAGCGACGTCGTCCAGTTTTTCAATTTGTCTTAATGGCAAGGGAGGCTTGTCAATTGTAGAAAGCTGCTTTAATACTTCTATTTTATTAACTTGTCTCAGTTCTCTTTTAATCGAGTGTGGTTCTTTTCTATGTTGGGACTGATGTAATTGTGTTCGAAGTGCAAGGTGCATATTCAAATCAACCACTATAAAATCTTCTTCAAACTGCTTCCCTTGGGCAATAAGCTCCCCTTTTTCATTGATTATCAAACTATTTCCATCGAAAACTAACTCATCCTGCCCACCAATCAAATTGTTGTAGGCGACGATAGCTGCATTATCAATGGCTCTGTTAGCCAACATTCTTTCCCTGGTGTGTTTTTTCCCGGTATGGTATGGAGAAGCGCTTATATTAATCAATAATTTAGCTCCGGCGTGAGCCTGTATTGAAGCTGGCCCGCCTTCGTGCCATATATCTTCGCAAATGGTTATACCTGTATCAATATTATGAATGGTGAAGATGGGGCATTGGGTTCCGGGTTGGAAATATCTGTTTTCGTCGAAGACTCCATAATTGGGCAGGTAAATTTTACGGTAAACGCCAGTTAATTTATTGTTGTAGATTACCGCTGCTGCGTTATATGTGTCACTATCACTATCTACGTAACCTATTACTACCGCTATTTCTGAAGAATGTCTTATTATTTTCTCCAGATGTTCTTGGTTTTGCTTAATAAACTGAGGCTTAAGAAGTAAATCCTCTGGAGGATAACCTGTTATGGCTAATTCAGGGAAAACGAGTAGGTCAACACCAAGTGACTTTGCTTTATCAATAAATCGTATTATCTTGTTTGTGTTACCACTCAGGTCACCTACGGTGGTGTTAATCTGCGCCAATCCTAATCTTAAAATACTCAACTTATCCAATTACCAAATATTTTTGATTTTGCATGAATTATATCACTTCATCTTATGCATTAATGAGTTTAACCTAGCTTTGTTTACTGAATTACTTAGCAAATCTTTCTGAAAATTAAGCTGTTTCTCTTGTATCTTTCATTCTTTGTGTCAGCGCTCATTATCTATTTGAACCGTGTCATATATTGTGGTGAGCTAGGGATCGATAAAACGATGAGTTGGGGGGGGCTCTCACTTGTGCTATTGTTTGGTCTATAATTTGTATTAAAGAGCGGGTGAAGGGATTCGAACCCTCGACGTCTTGCTTGGGAAGCAAGCACTCTACCGCTGAGTTACACCCGCAATTAGCACCTTCAGTAACGAAAAGTTCACAAAAGTTCACAACCGAGCTACTGGATAAATTTATCACATCCAGAACTCCTGGGACAAGTCGTAAGACAATAATTCTCTACCATTTTGCTCTAGACAAATTCGTTGGCTATTCACTAACTCCAGAAGGTATCAATGCTTATCTGGGTAGCTTGAGCTGTGGGAATGGGAAGCACAACTACTTTCGATGCATCAAGACCCTGTGCATATGGCTATATCAGAATGACTATATCCCAGTTAATCCTATTGAGAAGGTGTCTCCACCGAGGAGGCAAAAGAAATTGTTACCAGCTATCAACAAAGAGCAGCTAGAAATTTTACTCAAGCATTGCCATTGCGAAAGGGATAGAGCGATAATCTCACTGCTATGGTATAGCGGTATGAGGTTATGTGAAGCTGCCAATATAAGAGCACAGGATTTCAATTGGAGTGAAGGAACAGCGATTGTTCTGGGCAAAGGTAACAAGTTTAGGAAGTGTTTATCTGGCAATGGTGAAGTAAGGGAATGGTTTATTACCCATGATAGCTTTGAAGGCAGTTCTAAGGCCATACAGACAATGCTCCAGAGGTTAGCTACTGAGGCTGGCATCCACTGCAATCCTCACTCATTCCGTAGAGGGTTTTGTGTTCACTAGGTCAAGTCGGGACTATCAACTAGGGTAGTCCAAGCCCTGGGAGGCTGGGAACAGCTTACAATGGTTGAACACTACTCCAAATCCCTCACCTTCGATGATGCCTTGAGTGTCTATCACAAAGTCAATGGCGATTGAACACATAATGAGCCTGGACATGGGGTTAGGACATACTGAGTAAGAGGAGTTCGAGGATTCGTTGAAGAGTTATCTGAAAGTTACTATGGCTTAGAGCAAGTCCATCGGCCAAACCAAAGGGGGGTACCCCCTATTAGTATGTATATACCCGTCTGTGACCTATTGGGATTTTGGAGCGCTATCAGATTCAGCCTTGATAAGCTCTAACAGGTCTTGCCGAGAATAAAACCAAGTAGCTTTAATCTTTTTTGCCCGAAGCCTTCTATTGCTTCTCCAGCTTCGTAAGATGGTGTAGCTAATACCCGCACTTCATCGACTAGCGGAGCCGCATTCTAGCTCAAATTGGTTCCTCAGGTGTAGTGACATGTTGCTTCTGATATGGCCGACATTCTGATTGGCCACCAACCCAAACATACAGACTG
>Ga0272442_10005778_pt1 | contig 16436 bp, 16 predicted proteins | sample SSMForm2O_FD_200262 | JGI IMG/M metagenome (GOLD analysis project Ga0272442, IMG submission 200262) | Marine sediment archaeal communities from Little Sippewissett salt marsh, Falmouth, MA, United States - SSM-Form-2O | ecosystem: Environmental > Aquatic > Marine > Wetlands > Sediment ...
GCCGGACGTGCGGCATGGGATGAAATATCTCGAAGCGATCAAGACAGTATTCGGTCCTTCAAAGTGCAAAGCCAAGTAGCTTAAGACCGAATTAGATAATAATCAGATATCCAGAATCACCACCGCTTGCCAGCCATCGGGGGTTTGGGCGACCTGAAATTTATGCAGGGTAACCGCCTTGACATCAACGACGAGTTCGTGCTTGTCAGGATTCGCAGCTTCGCCACATATTTCGGCGTTGAGGGTATATTGATTTTCAATCTGTTCGATTTTTACTGATTCAACCTTCAATAACAGCGATTCAGCGTCTTTGAAAAATATCAGTTCCTGAAGAAATTGGAACAGCAGCATATCAAGGGCGTCATCTTTGAGTTGGATCCAGCGGGTTTGAAGATTTTCGATACTTTCAAGATCGGGAACCATTACCGCCATCGTCGCCTGGGCAGCGGAAATAAACATTTCCTCCGGTGTGTTTCCTGTGGCCCGGAAAGCAACATCAGCGGTGGTCAGGTTGTCGAGATAGGTATAGGGCAAAATATCATCCTTTGACGTTGCCTATAGGGATAAAACGGACAACGGGTTTACTTATACCGGCCTGGGCTGTGGACTCGACGACGGCATCAATATCCTTATAAGCGGGGCCTGCCTCTTCGGCCAGTCCGGCGTGGCTGACACAACGTACATATATTCCCCGCCTTTTCATATCCTGTTGTAATTTGTCTCCTCGGAACTGTCTTTTGGCCTGCTTGCGACTCATGGTCCGGCCGCTGCCGTGAGCAGTGGTATAAAAGCTCTGGTCGCCGCTTTCAACTCCCACCAGCAGGTAAGAACCTGTTTCCATACTGCCACCGATAATAATCGGTTGACCGGTTTTTCGATAAACTGGGGGCAACTCTTCTCGGCCAGGACCAAAAGCACGGGTAGCCCCCTTGCGATGTACTAAAAGTTCCCGCTGCTTACCTCGAACATTATGTTTTTCTAATACAGCGGTATTGTGGGCCACATCATAGACCTGTTCCAAACCCAGATCATGAGGGTCCTTATGAAATATATCGGAAAAGACTTCACGGATACGATGGGCGATCATCTGGCGGTTGGCGAAGGCCATATTAATCGCACAATTCATGGCTCTGAAATAATCCTGCCCTTCCGGCGACTGAAACGGAGTACAGGCCAGCTCGCGATCTGGCATATTGAGGTTGTATTTGGGCCCCATAACTTTTATGAAGGTTTGCAGGTAATCGGTAGCCACCTGATGACCGAAGCCTCGGCTGCCGCAATGAAACATGATGACAACCTGTTCAGGCCGATCGATGCCAAAGGTTTCGGCCAACTCCTTATCAAAGATATTCTCGGGCCGGACCACCTGTATCTCCAGATAGTGATTACCCGAGCCTAAGGTGCCTATCTGATTGAATCCTCTCTCGATAGCCTTTTGGCTGCACTTTTTGGAATCGGCCGGCTGGATGCAGCCATCGTGCTCGGTTCTTTCCAAATCTTCCTGCCAGGCATAGCCCTTCTTATGGCACCATTTCGAGCCCTGCTCAACAAGATGGCAGAACTCGTCTTTGGAAAGCCGCACTATTCCCTTAGCCCCCACACCTGCGGGTACCCGTTTATAAAGGGTGTCCACCAGGTGTTCCAATTTGGGTTTTACTTCGTCGTAGGTGAGATTGGTACGTAACAGGCGCATACCGCAATTAATATCGAAGCCGATTCCCCCGGGCGAAATTACCCCATCCAGGGTATCCATGGCTGCAGCACCGCCGATAGGGAACCCATAACCCCAGTGGCCGTCCGGCATACAGAAGGCATAATCGACAATCCCCGGCAAAAGCGCCACATTGGTAATTTGCTCGAGGATACCGTCTTCCATCTGCTCAAAGAGCTTTTCGCCGGCATAAATACGGGCGGGCACCCGCATCCCCGGCTTGTATGAAGTTGGAATCTCCCAAAGGGCCTGGGAGATTCTTTTTGCGTTTTTTAACTGGACCATTAGCAGCCCCTTTCAAAGAATAAATCTTTTTTTGTTTAGTCTATTATTATATGCCAAATCCAGCCGTAATGAACATGTTTTCCCGACAATCAGGCAGGTTTACCAATTGAAATAATACGATATAATATAAGTATGATGAATAGCTCTGATGTAGCCCAAAAATGGACTTACCTTCTAATCCAGGTGGGCCTGGCACTGTGCTTGGCAGTTGTTTCAGTATCGGCGGATATAGTATATCTGAAAAACGGCGGCAAACTGGAAGGTACTCTTACCGATCAGGGAGACAGGTTCCTGGTCGAGTACCGGGGCGGCTCAATGGTCGTCAGCAAAAATCAGATCGTCCGGGTTGAAGAGAAGCCCTTGGCCGAGAATATTTTTCCCGCCTTGCTGAGGGACGCCGAAGGTGATGCCGACGCCTGTGTCGAGGCGGCCAAGTGGGCCTTACAAAATAATCTGGAGAAAGAGTATGTCCAGGGCCTGCGTACTGCTCTGCTGTACGATAAAAATCATCGCACGGCCCGCAAGCTATTGAGGGAATACCGCCTTTATCATACCCATCTGCCCTATAATGAAACAGTCGGCAATAATATTTTATATGATATGGGGGCTGGTTTCATCATTCTCCGCACGGAACACTATCTAATCTGTTATAACTCCACCCATGCCTTTGCCGATCTGACCGGGCAGCGACTGGAGAAATTATATCAGGAGTTTATGATTTTTTTTGAAGATCGTCGCTTTGAACCGGCGCCCCTTACCAAACGAATAGAGGTGGTCCTGTTCGATTCCCCTTCTGATTTCAAGAAATATGCCCTGGAAATTTCTCCGGGTATGGCCATATCGAAAGGTTTTTATCTGGGTAAGAATGATCGTAGTTATTTCTTTGATTCTATTTCCGATGAAAATCCACAGTTCCTCCAAACAAAAAAGAATCTCAAACTTGAACAAGAGAAAATTGATAACTTCAGATCTCAAGTTGTAAATAATCCTGGAAATGTGCACTATGTTTTCAGAGATAACAATGGGATGGAAAACCGATTGAACAAGCTCCAGGCCCTGCAGAGACTGAAACAGCAGGAAGAGCAATTACGTAACCGAGAGGTCAAATTGCTTGATTTCTATCGCACCCAAAACGTGGGCGTTACCATGCATGAGGGCACCCACCAATTGGCCTATGTCTGTGGGATACACAGCAGATATTTTAACAATCCCAAGTGGATGGTTGAGGGCCTGGCTATGTATTTCGAAAGCCTGGGCGAAGCTCGTCATGAACGGCCGGGCCGGATAAATCAGCCGCGTCTGAAGGTATTTTACGATTCAGCTTCGACGGGACCGGTTATTCCCCTGAAGGAATTGATCGTCAACGACAAGCTGCTGGACCCCGGTAGCGGTTCCCCTCAAATAGCCTATGCCTCTTCCTGGGCCCTGTTTTATTATCTGGTGCAGCAAAGACATGAAGAACTGTTCGACTATATATACGATCTTTCCCTGCGGATCACCGATAAACCTTACGCCCCAGAGCAACGGATAGCGGATTTCGAGAAGTATTTCGGCAAAATATCCGCTCTGGAGCGTCCCTGGCGGCTTTATATGTACGGGTTGTCCAAGTAAGTATGCATTACTAAAAAGTGACTGGTAATGATGGAGATTTACTATGGCAAAAAAGATGAAATATTTCTTGATTGTATCATTACTGCTAAATGTAGCCTTTATTTTCGGTTTTTGGTCTTTTCTTCTATACGCCCGATATACAACTTTTCATCTCCAAGCACTTAACTTTCGGGCTGCATTAAACTCTCAGAAATCAATCCTTTCAGATCTCGAATCTGAAGATTTAGATAAAATACCAGCTTTGAAACAAAGATTACAAAAATCTATTCAGGTAATTGAAAAAAACGCAAATCTATTTCAGGCAGTGGCAGATAAGGCCGCATCGCATCCGCTCATGTATAATTTTGCGAAGCACCATTGCCCTAATTATGAGAGAGCCCGTAGATTTGAGCAAAACGATTGAGGTGGGAAGATTTTGGGGGGATGCCTGATAAAAAAAGGCCGTCGCAAGGATATCACGACGACCCTGAGCCAATGGATCCCTGACACCGCCCTTTTTAAGAACACCCGAAGGGTTCTGCCTCCAAGCAGTGCCGGGCCGGAAACATATAATTCAATTTTAGGTGTTAATTTAAGTGTCCTGTATCGAGCAAGGTTTTAAATAATATATTATGATGGCAATTAATGAATAATAGAAATATGTTCGTCGATACATTCGATCATTTGTTTGATGTCAAAAGGTTTGCATAAATAACCATCAAAGCCCTGCTGCATAAGGGCCTGGCCTTCACCCTCGGTAAGGGCCGAAGTAATGGCGATTATATGGGTGCCCTGCAGTTCGGTGTTTTCGCGGATGATGTGACATATGCGCTTGGGATTTATATCCTCCATCATTATATCCATGAATATAAGGTGAGGATGAAACTGTTCGGCGATTATCCCGGAATCAAATCCGCACTCGGCGGTGCGTACGTCATAGCGTCCGTCTTTTTCCAGGGCATCACTGATCAGCGCGGTCCTATCCTGATCATTATCCACCAACAGAATACGGGTGGTGCCGCTTTCCAGGCCGTTCAGGGGGATGCCATGGGCACGCATGAAACGAACCAATTGCGAAATAGGAATGCGGCGGTCTTTACTGCCCGGGATACGATATCCCCGAAGCTGACCCGAATCAAACCATTTAGACACTGTGCGTGGCGCTACGTTGCAAATCTTAGCTACCTGCCCGGTCGTTAATACGTCTTTTTTCTTCTCCATTGCACTGTTACATCCAGGCCCGTTAGGGCCTCAATTCTCCTCTTTTGAGTTTCCAGCCCTCATTGTTAGTGGAACGGAAAATAATTCCGTTCGATGACACTTATAAATTCGGCTTATCCGGCAAGAGAATTAACCAGATAAAAGCTTTCCGGTAAGAAAAATTTATGGACCATAGGCTCAGCAACCTGATCTGGCGATCGCTGTGCCGGCGCTAATTAAAATAAAATATCCGATAATATAAAAACATCGAATTTACAGGCAATTACGGGCCCAAAATACTTAAAAATGAATATTTACATCCCTTTTAATATATCTGGATGCGGAATTCGCACCTTCATGAGAGCTCCAAATTAAAATGACAAAAACATTTTTTCTCTAAAAAAATATTTTTAATGTAGAATAAAGGGTAAGTTATAGGGCGTTGTTAAACCGTCGTCAGGGAGGGGGATTCTGAAATTACGTAAATATGGTATATAAAAACGCCTCTAATGCCGGTGCCAACCAGCCGTTGCAGACATGAAAATATTGCATTAACTCAGCATAAAAAACGCACAGTTAATCATCGTTCTAGACCTTTGGCGCTATAAGCAAAAAGTCCTCATCAAAAAATATTTGTTGTTATTGCTTAGCGACAAAGATCTGCCTTGCCCGCACAACCGAGGGCATGGAGTTTGCCTCTGACAACTTCTCGCATGGCATCGCGGCCGGGACCAATGTATTTGCGGAAGTCAAAAACGAACTCGGGTTGTTTACCCTGGCTGCCTGCCTGCATCCATTCCAGAATTTTCTGGTTGCAGCCGCCCCAGATACTAAGAATGGAACTGGTCAGGGCCAGACGCAAATCGGTATCAATATTCACCTTACAGACGGCCTTTTTCGCAGCTTCGGCGATGGCCGATTCTGGTACCCCCATAGACTGGGGCATTTGATTCCAGCCGGAGCCCACCTGTAATACTTTTTCCAGCATGGCAGGATTTTCAGTATCCATAACAGCATAGCGGTTGATCAGGGCAACCAGTTCCTGCGGCACAGAACTGGAGCCGTGCATCACCAGCGGGAAACCGGGCAGTTTCTTGGCAACCTGATCAAATAAGGGCAAGGCCAATATGGGGGTATGTTTGAACTTATAAGCGCCATGACTGGTGCCGCAGGCAACGGCCAAAGAGTCACAGCCGGTTTTTTCCACGAAATCGACAGCCTGCTCCGGATCAGTAAGGTGACTCTGGAAAAGCTCTACGATATCAGCAGGGATATTATCCCTATCTCCAGCCATGTAATCGGCCAGGTACTTGGTAAACGCCTCTTCGAGCTTATGTGGATCGACCCCTTCCACATGCTCCTCAACTCCGCCTAGCTGGCCCAATTCCGCTTCCACCACGACACCATGCTTATGGGCGTAATCACAAATCCGTTTGGTAATCTCGACGTTCTTCTCGTAGGTTTCGTGGGAAGCGTCGATCATAACCGAGTTATAACCCTCCTCGATACACGCCCTGGCGGCCTTTTCATCACCATGATCGAGATGGACGACAACCGGGACCTCGGGATGCTTCTTCACGGCCACGTCAATCAGGGCCTTGAGATAGGTCATATCTGCGTACTTGCGGGCCCCCTTGGATATTTGCAGAATCAGGGGAGCCTTCTCTTCATCGCATGCTTCGACAATCGCCTGAAGCTGCTCCATATTATTTACATTAAATGCACCGACGGCAAAACCGCCATCATAAGCCTGTTTAAACATATTTTCAGTGGTTACTAATGGCATAAAATTTCTCCTATAAGTTAAAAATTCCTTTATACACTTTCAATTAATACGTTGGTTCCGTCGGTCACAGAGTCTAATTTGTCAAAATCATCCGATAGGGTCCCGACTATATTCACCGCCGAAGCCGCCCGAATCTCATCGCCCTGAGAAGCCGGCGTCGGACCCCAGAACATACAAAAGGCATTGCCACTGGGCCAGTAGCCCAGAGTCCCCCGTTCCAGGACTTCCTGAGCATCCTGCTCCAAGGGCTTTTGAACCGGAATGGCGAAATATATCTCCTGGCCCCACCTCTGGGCGGCACCTTCAATCGGCAGGGCCTCTATTATAGCTTGTGCCGTAGGTCCGTCATTCAATTGGGCCTTAATCTTCAGATCGCCCAGAGTAATCTGGATGGCTTGCGGCATATATATCTCCTAATAATTAAGATTCTACTTATATATTTTCCCATTTTTCCTGTCAACAGCCTTTATTGGGTAGGAAACGGACAAGTTGAATTGACGCAGGGTTGCTAAACTGTTAGTATTAGGTTTTTATTCGCGCAAGGAAAGGAACTTCTTATATGCGCATCGTGTTTATAGGCAGCGGGGAATTAGGTGTCGAATCCCTAAGATGGCTGGGGCGATCTGGCCACCAGGTTATCGAAGTGGTAACCCCGCCAGCACGTCCCGCGGGGCGGGGAAGAAAGCTCCATCCAACGGTCATCGCCGAAGAAGCAATCAGGCTGCAACTGCCTCTACAGGAAGTGGAAGACATTAATAACTCTGAATTTGTAGAGCATATCCGGGATTTAAGACCGGAAATAATTCTGGTAATCGCCTTCGGGCAGAAGATCGGGGCGGGACTCTTAAACCTGCCCGGTTGTCGCGTGATAAATCTGCACGGATCGCTGCTGCCAAAATACCGGGGAGCGGCACCGATTAATTGGGCCGTCATCAACGGGGAAAAACAGACGGGACTTACCGTAATCGAAATTAATGAAATATGGGATGGGGGTAATATTCTGGGAAAATTGGCCACAGATATCAAACCTGGTGAGAGAGCCGGTGAACTTTATCAGCGCCTGGCGCTATTGGGTCCTCAATTGATTGAGGAAGTGCTGGTTAAGATTTTACAAGGGACCGACAGAGCACTGGTCCAGGATGACAGCCAGGCATCACGAGCGCCGAAATTAAGAAAAAGTGATGCGGGACTAAAATGGAATCAACCGGCCGAGAAAATCTGTAATTTCATTCACGGGATGTGGCCCTGGCCGGGGGCTTTCTGTCAACTCCAACAGGAAGGCAAAAAGATTGAACGAATAACCCTGGCCCAGGCGCAGGTGATTACCCAGGCAGGTTCGGAGAAATCAGACGGGGCAGACAAACCGGGTATATTGACTGAGGATATGAATATTATCTGTGGCGAGGGCAGGGTCGCTCTTTTGCAGGTAAAGCCAGAGAACGGCAAGTTGATGGATTTTTCCGCCTTCGTCAACGGCAGACGTTTAAAAACCGGCGTTCAATTTCTGGATGGTTAACAAACGGCAAATCCTTTTACCAAACGATACGGCTCGGAATGTCGCCGTTAATTGTCTGCTTGCCTGGTCCGGTCAGGGGAAGTGGATTCAGGAAACGCTGGATGAAATATTTTGCAGTCAAAAGCCGGACGAACGGGATCGCCGGCTGGCCCAGGAACTGGCTCTGGGAAGTTGCCGTCATCTTATTACTCTGGATTATTTAATTAGTAGATACAGTAAGCGACAATTTCGGAAAATAGACCCGGTCGTATTGCAGATTCTGCGTGTGGGGTTGTATCAACTGATATACCTGGAACGGACCCCGGACTTTGCCGCTGTCAACGAAGCGGTTCGGCAGGGACAAGCTGCTAAAATTCGGGGGGCCGACACCTTTATAAATGGGATATTACGAACTGTCCAACGGGACATCGAAGCTGTGGGCGTCGAATATGATACCACTCGGCTTCGATCTGCACTTTGGACAGGTGTAAATCTCGGTTGTCGATTCAAAAGAGACATTCTACCTGACCCTCGAAAAAATCCGGCTAAATATTGCAGTCTGGCCTATTCCCATCCTCCCTGGCTGATAAAACGCTGGCTCAAACAATATAATGAAGAGATCGTACTTAATATCTGTCGGGCCGACAACACCCGTCCACTGCTTACTTTAAGGGTAAATCGCCTGCGTTGTGAGGCAGCAGATTTACTGAATCGGTGGACCGAAGCCGGAATTCAGGCCCGACAGATAGACGGGGCTATCCAATTATTACAGCCGGCCAATCCGGTGGACTTGCCCGGTTTTCATCAAGCTTTGTTTTCTGTGCAGGACATCACCGCTCAGTCGGTGGCACCGATGCTGGACCCTGGGCCTGGGCAAAGAATACTTGATCTCTGCGCCGCACCCGGCGGTAAAACCACCCATCTGGCGGAACTGATGGGCGATGATGGCATCTTGGTGGCCTGCGACATCAATAGTGAAAAACTTACACTCGTCGATGAAAACTGCCGCCGCCTGGGGCTCAAAATAGTCCAGAGGTGCCTTATCGACGATAATTGGGGAAAAAAACAAAAGGAAATTCCCGAATACCTGGGGAATATGATAAAACAAAGCGGGCCATTTGACAGTGTTCTCATTGACGCTCCCTGTAGTAATACAGGTGTTTTAGCTCGGCGGGTGGAAGCACGGTATATTCTTACCCCGTCAGCAATCCAGGACCTGGCCCGCAAGCAATTGGCCCTGCTGCAAAAGGGAGCCGGGCTGATCAGAAAAATGGGCAAGGTACTTTACAGTACTTGCAGTATAGACAAGCGGGAAAATGAACTGGTAATCCAGGAATTCCTGAAAGCCAGCCCTGCCTTTCATTTAATCGAACAAAGGCTCACCCTGCCAAGCACGAACAGCTTAAAATCAGAGAACAATATCGAAATGCTGGAATATCGCGATGGGGGATATGCAGCGCTTCTGGAAAAAACCGAAGATTAGGTCCGAATAATTAAACACATTTTTCCCAACTAAATTTTTCAAGCCTGCCTTACCGATAAAATCTCTGTTAAGTGATTTTTCACACCCAGCTAAAAATCATTTTTCGCCGTTATTTGATAAAGGATTATTGTGGCCTCAATTGAATTTTTCATTGTTCTGGTTTCCTTAATCGCCGCCGGGGCGGGGACGCTGATCCTGCTTGCCTGCATGGCCGGTAAAAGGGCTCAACTGGTCAGGTCATTTAATATTCAACAGAAATTTCAGGAACACCAGGCCAAAATAGCGCACAACAGGCAACAATTTAAAAATAAGGAAAATACCCCATCTCCGACTGTTGCTGAAGTTGGTGCCGGCTAGGTTAGTTCCAGATCAATTCATTCTCATTAATTTACCGAGCTTTAACCAAAAATGACATTGCAGATTTTTTTGTCACCATAGTCATAATCCCCGTGTTTACTACCCTTTGGATTCCGATTCATCCCTGAAATTAATAAACTTGTGTACACTTTTGTTGTCCATATGGGCCAAATAGGGCAGTGGTCTGTTTTGATCCTCTGGATAGGAAGGATTCATCTTTGCATTTTCCGCCCTGGCCTGGGCCATTTCCTTTGACAAACCTTCTATCTCATCAATCATCCCCTCCAGAACGTCTTTTAATTCCGGGTCTTTTTGCTTTTTTTTCATTGGCAAAGTTCCTTGTTCCTATTTCATACTGATGCGACTTCTGCTATCAATTCCTGACTGGCTTTCCCTTTATTACGAGGCTTGTGCCTTCTTTCCCGCAACAGCAACGGTTGGCCGGTAGCTTCCGTTACATCACGCCAAAGATCCTTTTCCGGATCGATACGTTTACGCTGGGCAACTGCCATGCTGATGGGAACATGTACGAAATGATTATGGACCAGACTAATAATTATTCCGGTTTTTCCTGCTAACGCCGCGTGCACGGCATGGCCGCCCAGCCGAGCACAGTAGATCGAATCATTGGGATTGGCCGGTGCACTGCGGATCATATAACTGGGATCGATATACTTCAAATTGATATCTATTTGCTGCTTCTTGAAATAGGCTAAAATCTGATTTTTAAGAAAGATACCGATATCGCCGTACTTCTTATTGCCCGAGGCGTCGGTAACCTGGGAGTTTTCCATTAAATTTTGTCCCGCCCCTTCGGCCACCAGGATTACAGCATGTCCCCGCCTATCCAGTCGTCTTTGCAAGTTGGCCAATAAACCATTACCGCCTTCCAAATCAAAGGGCTCTTCCGGAATAAGCACAAAATTTACGTCATTGATCGCCAAGGCGGTATGGGCGGCGATAAAACCCGAGTCACGCCCCATCACCTTGACCAGGGCAATACCGTTTACCGCGTCAGAAGCTTCAACATGGGCCGCAGCCACCGCCTCGACCGCCTGCGAGACAGCTGTTTCAAACCCGAAGGTTTTCTGAACAAAACTCAAATCGTTATCGATAGTCTTGGGAATACCAATTACAGCAATTTTCAATCCCCGCTTCCGCGCTTTATTTGAAATATCCAAGGCGCCCTTCTGCGTACCGTCGCCGCCGATGGTAAACAGAACATTAATATTCATCCGCTCCAGGCAATCAACAACCTCGCCAACACAATTACCATGCCCGCGGGAGGATCCCAGGATGGTACCGCCCTGCCGGTGGATATTCGTTACCTTATCGGGAGTAAGTTCCATTACCGGCAGACCGTATTGAGGCAAAAATCCCCGATATCCGTAGCGAAAACCACAGATGCGTTTGACGCCATATCCATACCACAGACACATAACAATGGCCCGAATCACATCATTCAGACCGGGACATAATCCGCCACAGGTAACAACTCCCGCATTAACTTTGGACGGATCGAAATAGATTTTTTTTCGGGGGCCGGCTTTTTCCAATATGTTACTTTTTGACAAATCCGTATTCATCTCCAAGTTATTTGTTTCAATCTCATAAAGGACATGCTGCTCTTCATCAACAAAGCACGTATGGAAATTACAGCCTTGTTTTGTTGATGCTATGGGAGAGTCCACTTGAGGCTCACCTAATACCGGAACTGTAAAATCCAACTTTTTACTTTTCATAAAAGGTCACCTTTTTCTCAAATTCAATCATCAAGCCTATCACCTGATTATTCATCACTTTGCGTAACTTTACTTAAATGTATGTACATACATTCCTCACTATCTATTCCTTATTTTCGAAATACCGCGCGTTGCACTTAACCAGAAAAGACCCCTGTGCCCACTTAGCCTTTTAATTACCCCACACATCAACCTGCATACGCATAAGTCTTTATAAAAAAAGGGAATACAACACCGTAAAAACAGGCGGATACACCCCGGATTAACCCCAAAGACCAATGGGTCCGATTACTCGGCCCCAAGATTCATTGAAACCAGCTTTAATTTAACACTGCCAGTTGATAAAATTACTTCTCTAAGGCAATCAAGTCTTCGTAACTTTCACGCCGACGGATCACTCTGAAATCCGATCCTTCCACCAATACTTCCGCAGCGCGCGGACGGGAATTATATTGGCTGCTCATGGCAAAACCGTAGGCCCCGGCAGTAAAGACCGAGAGCAGATCTCCCCTTGCCAGCGGCGGAAGCAGACGATCTTTTGCCAAAAAATCACTTGATTCGCAGATAGGCCCGACCACATCCACTTTTTGGGTACCTGGAATCGAAACTGTCTCGCTGCGTTCTTGTACAGCATAGCCATTAGCCACTTGAACTGGCCAGATAAAATGAAAGGCCTCATATAGCGCCGGGCGAATCAGATCGTTCATTGCTCCGTCTATAATGGCAAAATGTTTTTCTCCGCCTTGCTTGGTATAAAGAACCTTGGTAACCAAAATACCGGCATTGGCTGCTATTGTCCGACCCGGCTCCATGATTAGCTGAAGTCGCTTCCCCCTCAGCAGCGGTACGATCGCCTCAGCATAATCCCCAGCACTGGGAGATTGACCGGTGATATAATCAGCGGCATACCCACCACCGATATTAAGTATGTTGATCTCGAAACCACTCGAACGTAACTCGTCAATAAAATCCAAAGCCTTACGGATTGCTTCTATATAGGGGTTAACTGTGTCCCCTCCAGAACCTAAATGTAAATGGATTCCGTTGAGCTTGAGATATTGGACATGGCCAAATCGCATAAACACATCTTTAGCTCGTTCAAGGTCAACGCCGAATTTAGTTTCTTTTACCCCGGTTGTTGTATGGCGATGTGTTCCTGCATCAACATCCGGATTTATCCTCAGAGCCGCCTGCACATCTTTTTCCATCTCTGTAGCAATTGAACGTAGATTTTCCAGTTCTGCTTCTGATTCAACGTCAAAGCAAGCAATACCTGCGGTGATTGCCTGACGTATCTCAGCATCTGTTTTGCCTACTCCAGCATATACCACCTTATCTGCCGCTCCACCCGCCTGTAAAATACGATATAACTCACCCCCGCTGACCATGTCAAAACCGCTGCCCAATTGGGCCATAAGCCGACATATATGGATATTCCCGCAACTCTTAACGGAATAACAGATCAAAGGTTCAATTTCCGCAAAGGCCTTAACCAGACTTGTGTAGTGATGCTTCAGTGTGGCAGAACTATAAACATATACCGGGGTACCGACCTGCTCGGCAATCTTCCGCACGGGCACCTTTTCACAATATAACTGATTGTCTCGATACTGAAAATGATCCATGACTTTACTTATTTTCTCAAATAACCAACCTCCGGCAGAGGTCCCACCAGCGGCGAGACATAAGCGCGGAAGTTGCTGTTAATATTGTTGCCCTGTTCGTTTATATATTCATCTGGTAGGTTCTTAGTCCGTGCTGCCACCGAAGCCAGGGTCGTCACAAAAGTCTCTATGCGATAACGATCACCTTTACCGAATCGCTGCATACATACACTGCCCGCCGTATTGTCGCCGGAGGCGTAGAAAACCGCCATGCGCCCACAATAGCGGGCCTCGTAGGCATCCACCGGACTAATCAGACCTGGAAAACATCGCTGCGGATAGCCAAAGGTATCCACCCGCACCCGTTTAGTAACCTTGGTCTTGAGTAATTCATTCATCAAAAAGTCTGATAGCACAGCACCACCGGTCGTTAATTGTGGGTTGCCGTGAGAATCATACACAACTTCTTTTTGTAAGCGTGTAGCCCAAGGTTCACCCTTTTCATCCGCGACACCCTCACTAACTACCACCATGCAGCGTCCGATTCTCTCAAACGTTTCTGCCACCTCCCGGGTGAATTTTTCAATGGGCATAGGCCTTTCCGGCACATAAATCAGATGCGGGCCGTCTCCTTCATGACGACGGGCCAACATCGTCGCTGCGGTTAAATAGCCGGCATGTCTGCCCATAACAATATCCACTTTTACACCCGGCAGGGCCCGGTTGTCCAGATCATCACCAATCACCGCATGGGTTACATAGGTGGCCGCGGTTCCATAGCCGGGACAGTGGTCCGTAACCAGCAGATCGTTATCGATGGTCTTGGGAATATGAAATACCTTAAGATCGTAATCAGCGTCCTGGACCATAGTATTGATAATATGGGCCGAGCTGGCTGAATCGTTACCGCCGATATAGAAAAAATAGCGCACATTATGCTTACGAAAAGATTTAATCATACGGGAGCAATATTCTCTGTCCGGCTTTATCCGGGAGGAACCCAGGGCGGCCGAGGGTGTGCGAGCCACCGCTTCCAATTCGTTGCGCGACAGACGTTTCAGGTCGATGAAATTCTCAGCTACTATGCCTTCCACACCGTGGACGGCTCCGAGCAGATCTTTTATACACTCCTGCTCGCAGACCTCCTCGATTACGCCTACCAGTGATTGATTGATTACAGCGGTCGGTCCGCCGGATTGTCCCACTACAGCATTTCCTTTTAATTGTTTACTCATAATCTCTTTCTACCATGTACGTTCTATAAAACCAGTATCAACTTTTCCTTTTACATACTGCGGATGTGACAGTATATCCAGACATAATAGTCGTGTGCTCTTTATCGGCTCAATTTCAAATTCCTGCAGAGCCCGTTTCATACAGGCGATGGCCTCGGGACGGGTCTTTTTATGCACGATCAACTTGCCCACCAGCGAGTCATAGCGCGGCGATATAACATATCCCGCATAAACGTGCGTATCCAGACGCACTCCCAGGCCACCCGGGGCGATAAATCTTTCTATGCGACCCGGACAGGGCTGAAAGTCGTTAGCCGGATCCTCTGCATTAATTCGGCATTCGATCGCCACCCCCTGCTGCTTTATATCTTTCTGACGCAGCTTGAGATGTTCACCCGCGGCAATACGTAACTGCCATTTCACCATATCGATACCCGTTACCATTTCCGTTATGGGGTGCTCCACCTGAATCCGGGTATTAACCTCACTAAAATAAAATTTATTTTTATTGTCCAGCAAAAACTCTACCGTGCCCGCATTGACATAGTTGGCTACTTTGACCAGACGCAGTGCCGCTTTACACAACTCCTCCCGCACATTGTTGTTAATAGAAGGACCGGGCGTCTCTTCGATTATCTTTTGATGCCGTCTTTGTAAACTGCAATCGCGCTCCCAGAGATGCACAGCATTGCCTGCCCGATCGGCCAGAATCTGAACTTCCACATGACGCGCCTGTTCCAGATACTTCTCAATATACACATTCGAGTTCTTGAACGCGCTGGCCGCCTCAGTCTGGGCACTGTGAAACGCCACCCGCAAACTCATCTCATTATGGGCAATCCGCATCCCCCTGCCACCGCCCCCGGCCGAAGCCTTTATTATCACGGGATATCCCATCTGGGCCGCCAGGGTTACGGCTTCTTCCTCATTGGGAACAGCTTCTTCTGAACCCGGCACAACAAGCACCTTGGCCTGCTCGGCCAGCTTACGTGCGGTAATTTTGTCCCCGAGCATTTTCAGTGCTTCCGGACTAGGCCCTATGAAGTGGATCTTGCAATCACGGCATACCTCGGCAAAGTGGGCGTTCTCCGCTAAAAACCCATAGCCCGGATGAATCGCTTCCACATTCGATATTTCCGCTGCACTTATAATCCTAGGTATATTTAGGTAGCTCTCAGCAGGGTCCGCCGGACCGATACAGATAGAATCATCCGCCAGCTTTAAATACGCCGAGTTACGGTCCGCATCGGAATAGACCGCCACCGACTGAATTCCGAGCTCCTTGCAGGCCCGAATGATTCGCAGGGCAATTTCACCTCGATTGGCTATTAATATACGGGAAAACATTAAATGCTTGGGATTCTTAAATGAGTAATCTTTATTTATTTTTACAGCAATTCAGACTGTCATTTAGGTTCAACCAGAAAAAGAGGCTGACCATATTCTACCGCCTGACCGTTACTAACCAGCACTTTCTTAATAATACCGGTAATCTCACTTTTAATTTCGTTCATTACCTTCATGGCTTCTATGATACATACCACCGTATCATCCTCTACCTGGTCACCTACCTCCACAAAGGGACCAGCATTAGGACTGGGGGCCGAGTAATAAGTCCCTACAATCGGTGAGACGATTTCCACCTGATGGGGTTCTTCCGACTTATCTTCCACTGTTTGGCCTTCCGCCTTTTGCGCCGCCGAGGGTGCCGACTCCTCGCCTTTAACCGAACCTCCCGCAGCTCCCGAAGCGGAAACAACCGAGGGCATGGCCACAACCTGAGGCACGCTTTGTCCAGCACCGCACCGTTTCAGCATGATCCGGGTTTGGCCGTCAACAATCTCTAATTCACTGAGATCGTTGACCTTCATCATGTCTATCAGTTCTTTGATCTTTTCCAGTTCCATTACTCACCTTACCTCATCAAGGTAACTGTATTCAAATCCTT
>Ga0272442_10005779_pt1 | contig 16434 bp, 10 predicted proteins | sample SSMForm2O_FD_200262 | JGI IMG/M metagenome (GOLD analysis project Ga0272442, IMG submission 200262) | Marine sediment archaeal communities from Little Sippewissett salt marsh, Falmouth, MA, United States - SSM-Form-2O | ecosystem: Environmental > Aquatic > Marine > Wetlands > Sediment ...
AGGATGAAAGCGATTTCTGCGTCGGAGGCGTCGAGGGGGATTACGGAGTAGGGGGTTTCGGAGATGTTGTGGAGGCCGAAGGTTTCGGGGATGACGTAGGACTCGTACATGTTGCTTCCGATGGAGCTTATTTCCATGGGTTCTTTGTCGAAGTAGAGGTCCGGGGTGCCCTTTTTGCTGGTGGTGATCAGGATCCTGCCTGGTTGGTTCATTTTGAGGTCAGGGACTTTTAGCTGGACGGGCTGGCCGGTGTCGGTGTCTGCAACTGCCCAGTTCAGGGTCCTTGTGATAAGAAGGCTGTCGTTTTCAAGGTAGAGGCCGGGAGCCCAGGGGATTCCGCCACCGTAGCCGTTGTCAGTGCTGATCGAGGCGACACGGCCAAGACCCAGTCTCCAGACCGTGAGCACGGGTTTTCCGAGCCTCGTTATTACCAGGCGGTTTGCTTCGGGCCTGGGGGTTACGTCGTTGTAGCCAAGGATGTCGTTAATCCCGGAGACGTCCCGGGTGATGAAGTGTTTCGGGTCGTAGATTACGATGGAGCCTGAGGAGTAGTCGTCTTCGGTGTTTTCGGCTTCTTCCGGGCTTTCCCCGAAGTTGAGGTTCACCCTCTGCCCGGGTTCAATCCTGTAATAGTTGTTGGAAAGGTGGATCCTATTCATCAGGGTATCGGCGTAGTACCTGCCCTCGCGGTTGACCTGGAGCTCGGCTCTCGGGGAGTGTATGTGGATAAAGTAAATGCCAATCCCGCTGTCCTTAAGCTCCTGTGCACGCACGATTGCTTTTTCGAAACTGCCTACCCCATCGCCGGGGGTACCGATCCTGCCGTCAGAGACGATTATAATTTCGGCTTCCGCATCATCGTCCTGGGCTTCGAGGAGGTGACGTGCGGTTAAAAGGCCCTGTTCGAGGGCCGTGGAGTCTCCCCTGGGAGTTATTTTCCTTATCTCGGAATCGAGCCAGACCCTGTTGGACTCCCTGGACATGTCCAGGAAGCCGTCCGTGATATCCTCCCCTTTGCTTCCGAAGGTGATCACATCGACCCTTGCGTCTTTCAAAAGCTCGCTTTCGAGAAGCACGATGGTGTTGGACAGGATGTCGTCAAGTACTTTGCCTCCTATGTTATTGCTTTCCAGGGTACTCGGGGAGACGTCGAGCATCAGGACAATGTTTCTTCCTCCCCGCCAGCTGGAGGGGTTGGACGTAACCGGGAGTAGGTCTTCGAATTTCGTGTTCCTGTACGTGTCATCCTCCGGGAAGTCATAAGCAGAGTCCCCACCAACCACGACCATTCCTCCCCCGTTAAGGATGAACTTTCTCAGCTTTTCGGCTTCGGAATCCGAGATGGTTGATGCAGCCTGGTTATCGATTACCACGGCGTCCATGCCGTCCAGGTAATTATATGACCTTCCTGCGTGTACTTCGTAGACTTCTTTCAATACGTAGGAAAGGGGGGAATAGGGCTCGTCGGTTACGAAAAGGATCTTCGGTTTCGGGGTTACGTAGATGCTCTTCATGTAATGGTTATTTTCTTCAAAATAGTCCATGCCTCCAGGCCGGAAGGTTGCAGGGTGGAGGGTCGCTTTCAGGGTATGCGGGCCCAGGCTCTCGAAGGTGTGGGTGAAAGGAATACTTACTATTCTTTCGGTCTGGTTAATTTCCCGTTCCATTATTTTTACACGGTCCACCGTAATCCTGAGCTTGTAACTTATCTCTTCTTTTTCTTTTTCCTCGGTCGACTTCCTGATATGGGCTGTAAAGAAGGCTTCGGAATCTACCGGGACTTCGTTTTCGCCTTCAATCTCTATGCTCAGGTCTTCTTCGAGGGTCTCCGGGACCAGGGCTGCTACAGGGAAATTGTTCCTGTAACAGTAGGAAAGGGCATCTTCAAGGGAAGTTCCCGAATTTCCCTGCCCGTCCGAGACCACAAGTACAAAATTGTCAGCTGATGCCTGCTGGATAATGGCATCGCCCAATGCGGTATTCGGTCCCGAGATTTTCGTTGCGGTTACCGGGATGCTGTTTCCCAGTTCTTCTGCGATCTCGTCTGAGACCCCTTCTTTGAGCAGTTCCATACTCGGGCTTTCGTCCGAGATTATGGTTACCCGCGACTGGTCGCTTTGAATGGAGGCTATTTCCGCAGTATAGGGTGCTGCAAGCGCTATAATCAGGAGGAAGGCTACCAGGGCATGGATTAAGAGATGTCTCCTGTCAACTTTTTTCCTGAGCCCCAGGAATACCATCAGGGCCAGGGGAAAGAGGAGGAAGAGTTCTTTTTCGTAGAGGAAATCAAGTTCGTAGCTTATTCCGGCGGAATTCAGAATTCCGAACCCGTTCAGGAAACCAAGGCCGTGAGGGCCGTCAATAATCATATGATCCTCCTCCTGAACATGATTATGTTTTCAATGACCAGGAGCAGCAGTAAGGCGTAAATAAGGTATTTCCGGGCTTTGTACGGGGATTGCGTGCGGATTTCCTGTTTCAGGTCTTCCTCTTCTTCGGGTTCAAGGTGCAGCCGCTTGCTGGTATAGGTATTTGATTCCAGGGGGTCGTAGAGGTTGGCAGCAATTGTTTTTTGGTCCAGGCTGTAAAAGCCGCACTCGTCGTAGTATGCAAAGTTACTGCTAACTGTTTCTGTCGGGGTCCTGATCCTGGTTTTGTGTTCTAGCGGCTGGTACCTGCCGGTTTTTACGTTAGTCTCGCTGATGTCCCCTACCCCCCACATGTACTTGAGCAGTTTTGCCCAGAATACGGGGTACGTGGGCATGGTATGGAAGTTGTTCCAGGGGTCGTTATCGGCAGCGTCGCTGAAACCTACATAGGCTGTGGTCCCGTTGTAAATGTTCCAGGTAGAGACCATCGGGGACGTGCCTTTGCCTGCACCTCTAAGTTCCGCGAGCACGGTAGCATCTTCTTTCGGGGCAGTGCCCAGGAATCTGCGTACGTATACTTCTTCAAAAGCGACGTCTTCAAAAATATTCTTTCCGCTCCCTGCCGCTTCGACAGTATGGCTGCCCTCTCCCTCGGATGATTTTATGCTTACAGGAAGTACCGGGTAAAGCCCGTGCATTTCCGAACAGTTGTAAAGGCAGCCGTTTCCGATGACTATCAGGTCTTTCCCGCTTTTTGCATAGTCGGCTATCTGCCTGGCATTTTTAGAGGACAGAGGGCCGTATTTGCAGTTTACGATAATCGTATCGTACATTGTGTAGTCCGAAGGAAGTCCGTCGAGGAGTTTATAATGCACATCAACGACCGAATTTGGCATCAGCGATACGGCTGTCAGCAGGGCTGACCTGTTGACCGCAGGGTCCTGGTCTGTCAGTATGAGGATCTTTTTAGGAGTGATTTCGGGGATGGAGATGTAAGCGCTGTTGTCGCAGGGGACAGCGTCCTTGTTCAGGATTTTCACGGTAGAGGTCCCCTGGCGGATGTTGGAGAAGGTTATTTGCTGTGTCCCGTATTTTCCCAGGGTGACCGAGTTTCTCACTTTCTGGGTGGGAAAGAGCTCGGACTTGCTTTCCAGCCGGACATCGAGTTTTGTGCTTTTATCGTTGAAGTTTTTGACAGTGCAGGTGTATTCATAGGTCCCGTCATTCCTGTCCGTCAGGTGCCCGGCTATGATTGCGTAGTTAGGGGTCTTTTCTCCTACCTGTTTGAATTCAAGTTCGATATTCTTGGTCCTGGCGATATTGACGTATGTTTCAGGTGCCTTCCCGTCCCAGTTTTCAAAATCTGATATGACTATTACTTTCCCATTCTCGCTCTCTTTTTCGCCTATGACTGCCAGAACCGTTTTTGGGATATCGGTCCCTGTGTTCCGGGCTTCCATGCCGGAAAGGACTTCTTTTGCATCGGCTGCGTCCAGGGATTCCGCAAGTATCATGGGAATGCTTTCCGCGGCGATAATCGTGTTTTTCCTGCCCAGGTTGTTTATCGCGATTTCCTGCGCGGCTTCGATCCGGCCGTCCGCACTCATGCTGGCAGAGGAGTCTATGATGAATATGACCTTTCTGGAGTCCCCCGCAAGGTCGTCTACCATGGGGCCTGCAAGGGCGATGGCTATGAAAGCCAGGGTCAGGAGCTGCAGGAAAAATAGCGGGTCGTTTATCCTGTTGCTGAGTTTGCGCCGGGCATCGAGGACGTTCTGGCCTATGCGCTGCACGAACATAAGGGTAGGTAAGACAAACTTTTTCGGGCGGGGTTTGAGCAGGTATACTATGGTCAGGGGAATAATTCCTGCAAGCGCGGCCAGACCCGGAGAAAATTCAAAGTCCATGGGCGGGATCACCTTTTACTTATCTTTCACCTATGATTCTGAGGACAGTGTCAAAGGGCTGGTTCTTTATGTTTACCCTGAAGTAAGGGATCTGGAATTCGTATGCGATCTTCTCAAGCCCTGCCATGTGCCTGCCGTATTCGGCAGCATATTCTTTCTTGAACTGCGGTCCCACTACGATGTTAAGCTCTTTGCCTGTCTCACTGTCAATGAATTTGATTGCCCCGTCCAGGGTTTCGGGCAGGTCGATCTCGGATCCCTCATAGAGCTGTACAAGGACGAGCTCGTGCCTGGAAAGCCTGCGGACAGCGTAGCGGATTGAGTCCAGGTCGTCCAGGAAATCCGAAATTATCAAAACCATTGATTTTGTCTTGATCCTCGGGTATACGGAATCCGCGCAGTCTGCAAGTTTCGTTTCTCCGCTGACCGGAATTCTGGATAAGCTGTCGATGGTCCTTAGAAACTCGTTTCTTCCTTTCCGGGCCCTGGCATAGTCGACGTCGTCCGTAAAGGTCGAGATCAGGTACCTGTCGTTGTATTTCATCACGATATAGGAGACCCCTACGGCTATCGTAGCCCCGTATTCGTACTTGGTCGGGGTAGTTCCCGGAAAAACCATGCTGCTGCTGGCATCGAGCAGGACGACCATGTTCAGGGTCTTGTCTTCCTCATACCTGCGTATGTACAGCCTTTCCGTGCGGGCATAGAGGTTCCAGTCGATGTCCTTTAAGGAATCTCCCTGGTTGTATTTCCTGTGGTCCACAAGTTCGATTCCCGTCCCTTTCATGTTTGAGATGTGGCTGCCCGAGTGAACTGCAGCTACCCTTTTTTTGAGAAGGAGCGTGTACCTGTCGAGCCGGGTAAGGAATGAAGTATCGATCTTATGTTTTTCACCATCCATGTTTCACCACCGCCTCAGGCCCTGTTTTGTCTCTGCAAGCACTATGTTTTCCAGGTATGTTTTTCGTATATTTTCCAGCCACGTTTTCCGTATATTTTCCAGCATATTTTTTCCAGTATTTTTTCAGGCTGTGTTTCTCATTTGATGGCTTATTTAGGAACCTGTTTCAACCATTCAGACCTGCTTTCAGAGCCTGTTTCAGCTTTTCAGGCTCATTTTCAAAGTCCTTTTCAACCATTCAGACCTACTTTCAGAGCCTTTTTCAGCTTTTCAGACCCATTTTCAGAACCCGTTCCAGGGCTACTCACTGCAAAGCTTCAGTAATTGTTCTGTCTGCCAGGATTTTTTCTATGATTTCGTCGCTGTTTACGTCGTCCCGGGCAGCGTCAAAGGAAAGGATGATCCTGTGCCGGAGGACAGGAAGGGCCATGAAGTCGATATCCTCTTTGTCGACATAGCCCCGGTTGTCGAGAAACGCATTTGCTTTTGCACAGAGGATCAGGGCAATCGAGGCTCTTGGTGAAGCTCCCGCTTCGATCAGCTCGGACATGCTCCTGGTCCGGTTTACGATGTCGATTGCGTATCTCTTGAGCTTGTTGGAGATAGGGATCCTCCGGGTGATTTCCTGGAGTTCGATGAAGGTCTGCCTGTCGATGCACTTTCGGACAGTCGGCCTGAAAGCTTCTGCGTAGCGGTTTACGATCTCGAATTCCTCGTCCGGGTTCGGGTATGTCAGGAGGATTTTCATTAAGAACCTGTCAAGCTGGGCTTCGGGGAGAGCGTAAGTCCCTTCCATTTCGAGCGGGTTCTGGGTTGCAAGGATAAAGAATGGTTTGTCCAGGGCATAGGTTGTGTTTGCCACAGTGACCTGTTTTTCCTGCATCGCTTCGAGCAGCGCGGACTGGGTCTTGGGAGACGCACGGTTGATTTCGTCTGCTAGGACAATATTTGCAAAGACCGGGCCAAGTTTGAACTGGAACCGTTTGCCGCCTTTTTCGTCTTCTTCAATGATATCGGTCCCTGTGATATCCGAAGGCATGAGGTCAGGCGTACACTGGATCCTGCTGAACCTCATGTTCATGATCTGGGAGATGGTTGATATGGTCAGGGTTTTTCCCAGTCCCGGGTTACTCTCGACCAGGACGTGCCCTTCGCACAGCATGGCTATGAGGATCTGCCGGATCATTTTTTTTTGCCCGACAATGGCGTTGCCAACTTCTCTGAAGATGGTTTCGAAAATCTCCGGGGCCCTTTCGTAAGTGGGTTTTAAGTCAAGTTCCGAGTCATCCAGCTGGATTTCCTGTTCGTATCTCATAGTGAAACTCCGTTCTCAAGACGAAAGATCTTCAAAGTACTGTTTTATCATAGGCTCGTATTCTTCCGGCAGGTTTTCAGTATATGTCTGGCTGTACCTGAAAGTCTCGTTAAATTTGCCCGGGTTTTCTCCAAACTCATTTTCGGTGTCCGCATCTGTCCGGCTTGTAAACCCGAGCCCCAGGCTCGGATTGATTTCCATCTCAACCTGTTCCCCGTTTTTTATGATGAGAGCTTCCGCTTTAAACCTGGTATCGGGGGAAACTTCTCTTTCGGCTTCTTCGTCGTATGTGGTTTCGGGGATATCCGGAATGTTTCCCATAATGTCGTCCACCAGCTCGCTAGGGGATACATCAAAGCTGAAACCCTGGTTTATACAGAAAATAATCGCTCCGCAGGTCAGCAGGAGCATTATGAATGACCTGAGCATCTCTTTGCGCGGGGATATTTTTTTTATCCTGATGGCAGTCAGCTGTCTGTTCACGTCTTCAAGAAGTTTTTTTGTAACTATGTTGAGATTCTGACAGTTATCGTATGCCGTGCTCAGTCTTGTCCTGAGTTCCGGGAAGGTCCGCTCAAGCCTGGTGATCAGGTCGACTCTCCTTTTTTTGTTTAACATCTGGAAGCCCTTACAGGCTGCAGGAGTCAGTATCAGGGCTTCAACAGCCATTAAAAGGATATTTAGCTGGTAAGGGTCGATGTATCCCTGGGTCCTTATATATGTCTTAAGCTCGGGAAAATAGTTGGTAAGTTTGTACCCGTCAAACAAAATAACTAGCAGGAACAACAGGGCAAATATTTCTGACGCCTGTAAAAAGCCGAGAATCCAGCAAGACCGCTTCAGGTACTTTTTGTATTTTTCCAGCAGGGATACAACAAGCATAGTAATCTCAAACCACGGTTGTAATTTGGTAATTATATTACAGATGTTACTAAAAAAACTTTGCGAACAATTTCACTACGCATCCGGCATATTTAAAGATGATAAAAATGTCCGTTTTATCCCTTTTATTCTGTATGTGCAGAGACAATATCTCTCATGAAAAACTGAAATTTTTGAATATTGTCTCTAGCTATACATATATAAAATATTCTGCTAGAAAAGCAAAAAACCATCTAAAATTAAAAACACCTCAAATCAAAACCGTTTAAAATTAAAACCATTTGAAAAATTGCTTTGTCCTGAATTATTCAGTGATATTTTTGCCAAAAAGAAAAACAATGGCTGGATCTTGATTTGTAATCATTACCCGTAAGACCGGAATTATTCATATCATGTCGTTTTCTTCCACAACCACCCCGTCCCTCAACCTGATTACCCTATCAGCATACTCCGAGTGCCAGCCTTCATGCGTGACCATCACGATTGTCTGCCCGTATTCTTTGTTGAAATTCTTGAAGAGGTCAAGGACGCCCTTTGAGGTTTCGGAGTCCAGGTTTGCACAGGGCTCGTCGGCGAAAAGGATGATTGGGGAGTGGGCAAGCGCCCGGGCGATGGAGACGCGCTGCTGCTGACCACCACTCATTTTGGAGGGGAGCTGGGAAAGGCGGTCCCCAAGGCCTACTGCGGTCAGGATTTCGGCAGCTGCAGACTCGTACTCTTTTGGGCTCTTGCCCTGCATCATGAGGGAGAGGTAGACGTTTTCGGCGGCATTGAGTTCGGGGAGGAGGGCGTAGTCCTGGAAGACATAACCCAGGTTGTGGAGGCGGAATTCGCCTTTTTCTTTGTCGGTGAGGGTAAAGGTGTCGGTTCCGGCGATTATGACCTTTCCGGATGTGGGGGTATCCAGGATTCCGAGCTGGTTCAGGAGGGTCGTTTTTCCCGAGCCGCTGGGGCCCATGATGGCTACAAATTCCCCCCGCCGGATTCTTACAGAAACTCCCCGGAGGGCCCGGACCTGCACTTCACCCATCATGAAGGTCCTGTGGATGTCTCTGCCTTCGATGATGATTTCGTTTTCCTTCTCGTTTTCTTCTTTATTTTCTTTCTCGTTTTCTTCTTTATTTTCTTTCTCGTTTTCTTCTTTGTTTTCCTTCTCGTTTTTTTCTTTATTTTCCTTCTCGTTTTTTTCTTTATTTTCTTCTTTGTTTTTTTCTCCAGTTTCAATTCTATTTTCCATTTTCTGAGCCTCCTTTTTCTTCATTTCTTCCTTTTCTTTTTCATCTCTTTATTTTCCCCTCTTCATTTCTCCCAGATCAGTTCAAGGAGGTCTTTGTTTGCAAGCTTGTACGCAGGAATCACGGAGGCTCCGATGGAGGCAAGGAAGAGGAGGACTGCCCTGTTTATGGCTTCGAATTCGTCGAGCTCCAGGCTGACCGCACCCAGGGGGACTTCAAGGGGGTGGGTTACGGTGTAGGGCACGATCCCGAAGTGCATAAGGATGTAGCCCAGGGTTACGCCTGCGCCGGCGTAGAGCATGGCCTGGAGGACGAAGGAGGCTATGATGACGTTCTGCTCGATCCCGATGGCTTTCTGGACGCCGATCTGGCGCTTCTTGTTTACGATGTTTACATAGATTACCACGAAGATGATAACGAAGGCTATGAGGAGGCCGATTGCGTTCATTATGTTGCGGACCATCATGAGGGTGTTTTCGATCAGGCGGAGGATTCCTGCAAACTCGTGCCAGGTGCGGATGTTTTCTTTGATCCCCAGGGCTAGAAGGGCTCTCCGGGTCTCGAACTCGTCGCTGCCTTCCGAGGTCCTGATTGCGATCTCGTGGGCAAGGTCCCCGTCCTGTATGCCGAGCATCTCTTCCATATCTGCTCTGCTGATGTAGGCTCCGGCATCTGCCATGAAGAAGAGGGTGCTGTAGATGCCCTTGACCCTGAACTCCCGGGTTTCGCCGCTGATGGTAAGTTCCACGGTGTCCCCTACTTCCACGCCGTTCAGGGACCGGGACTCCATGAGGGCCCCGTAGCCGCCTGAGACTTCCCTTCCCAGGACAATCTCCCCACGGTCGGGCCTGCTCAGGAACTCGCCGCTTACCATTGCGCTTTCGATTGCCGTTACAAAGGTCTCTTCGTCCGGTTCCACGCCGTATACCGTGCCTCCGACTTCTTTTTCCTTGTAACGGATCGAACCTGACTTTTTCAGGCGGGCGGAACTGCCCACAACTTCGGGAAGGCTCTCGATCTTCTTTTGCAGTGCACCAACGTCTTTAATGTACTTTTCCTCTTCCTCAGGCTCGATTACCACGTTCCCGGTCTGGAAGTCCACCATAAGTTCGTTGAACTTGACCGTAACCCCTGCAAGGATGCTGGAAAAGAGCACCAGCTGCACGAAGATCAGGGTCAGCACGAAGACCGTGAAGATTGTGATCCCTTTGTTTCCCCGCACAATCGTGCGGGCGGCCAGGAAAGAGGCGACCTTTGCTTTTTCGAGCATATCGGACATCCCGCTCTGTTTATCCTTTGTTTATTGCTCTGTTCATCGCTTTTTTCATTATGTTGTACCTGAGATCAGATCTCTTATCTCAGGCTTTTACCTCAGAGCTTTCCTTTCTTCTTCATGAAAAAGACCGCCACTGCAAGCACGACCAGCACTCCGATTAGAAGCGGGATCTTGCTGTTCGAATCGTTAATCACGTTTACCGTCAGGTCTTCGCTGAGCTGGTGCTGCCCGAAGTCGTCCACGTACTCTACAAGCAGGGTCACTTCCTGCTCCCCTGTTTTCCCCGGGATGAAGGTGAAGACTGCCGGGGCGTCGTCATCCTTGTCGAGCCTGCCCAGGAAAGCACTGCTGCTGCCGCTGGCATCGAGCCCTTCAAGTTTTGCCTTTACGAAGAGGGCTTCGCCTTCCCCCACGTTTTCCAGCCTGACGATCATGGAGACTTTCTGGCCTTTCACCGGGATTTCAGGATCGAATTTCAGGCTTGCAATGTTAATTCTCGCCTGGTTCAGGACATTGATCCCTATTTCCTGGCTCTTGTCGATCTGCAGGGTTTCGGCTTCGTTCGAAGCTGTAATCCGCAGGGGGAGCTTGTAGGGCTGAACTTCGGCATTGCTTCCGAGGAGCATCCTGAAAGAAAGGTTTTCCGAACTTCCGGCTTCCAGCTTTTCCAGGAAACGGACGTTATCTTCCAGGGAAACGATTGGGGAGGACCCGTTCATGTCCAGCATGACCCGCACGTTCTTTGCGTCCCCGTTCCCGGCGTTTTTCACCGTTGTCCGGATGTAGAACTCCTGGTTTGGGACAAGGGAATCCGTGGATGGGTTTTCGCTTCCCACCATGCCTGTCGGGATGATCTGCGTGCCCACGAGCACAAGGTCGGGGTTTCCTTCAACCCTTATCGGGATCCGCTTTGAAAAGCTGGCCCCGTTTCCTTCGCCCCCTTCTTCAATGGTAAACTCGAGCTGGTAGACGCCCGAAGTAGCTCTCGAATCAACCCGGAAATGGAAGTTCAGTTCCACTTTGGAACGCTGCCGGATCTGGTCTATTACAAAGAACTTTTCGGTATTCGTCCCTGAACCGTAGGTCTTTGAGGTGCTGTACTTGAAAATAAAAGGGTCAATATCCTCAATCCCTATTTTCACGTTCTCAGCCGGATCGTTCCCCGTATTCTCTATGTTGATCTTTATCAGCAGGTCTTCTCCCGGTCTTGCCGGGTTCGGGGTGATCTCCGCAACTTCCACCTCCAGCCGGGTGTCTCCCGATATTACGGTTGCGGAAGCAGGGGCTGCTATGAGTGCCAGGATTAAGGTTATCATCAGTACGGCAGCCGTAAAACGGAAAGCGGCTACAGGGGCTTTATTTGAGCCAGAACTGGTTTTTTTAGTTCCCGGCTTTAAAGCCCTTAAGGGTTTCTCCGGATTGGTGGACTTCATAGTTAACAATCAGCAAGAATGCTTATAACCGTTACACTTTATTTGCAACCTGCATCAGGTTGTATTCATCAGTTCTCCATTCGGGGGTACTTCACCCGTCCAGGTAGAACTTCAAGTGCTTGCTTCCAGTTGCTTGCTTTCAGCTTCTTGTTTTTGGGTATTTGCTCTCAGTTGTTTGCTTTCAGCTCCCCGATTTCATGTTCGCAAAGTACTTTCCGGTCTCGGCAACAATGACCTTCCTGAGAGCCAGCAGGGCAATCAGGTTCGGGAATGCCATGAGCCCGTTTACGATATCTGCCAGGACCCAGATCATTTCCAGGGTCAGGAAGGCGCCGGAGGCAACAATCAGGATATAAAGTATTTTGTAGGGAAGAATCCCCTTTACTCCGAAGAGGAACTCCGTGCAGCGTTCGCCGTAATAGTTCCAGCCGATGATGGTTGTGAAGGCAAAGAATATCAGGCCCACGGTTACGATATAACTCCCGACATCGGTGAGCACGGTGGAAAAGGCGTAACTGGTCATGTAGGCACCTTCCAGGTCCCCGGTCCAGGAATCCGTCATGATGAGCACGGTCCCGGTCATTACGCAGACGACAATGGTATCGAAAAAGGTCCCGGTCATGGAGATCAGGCCCTGTTTTGCCGGCTCCTTCACTCTTGCGGCTGCGGCTGCAATGGGCGTGCTTCCGAGCCCGGCTTCGTTTGAGAAGATCCCCCTGGCAATTCCCATCCGGACTGCAAGCATCATGCTTGCTCCCAGGAACCCTCCTTTGGCCGCAGTCTCGGTAAAAGCTGAACTGATGACCAGGGAAAAGGTCGCTGGAACCTTATCCAGGTTGACTCCGATAATTATCAGGCATCCCAGAACATACGCAGTTGCCATAAATGGCACCATGAACTGGGCAACCGCTGCAATCCTTTTGATCCCCCCGAGGGTCACAAATGCCACAAGCAGGCTCAGCACGACAGCAGTCAAAACTTCCGGGATATCAAAAGCAATCCGAGCCGAGTCCACGATGGCGTTTACCTGCGGAAATGTCCCGATCCCGAAGAGCGCCACGCTGAGCCCAAAAAAAGCAAAGAGTGGGGCAAGCACTCTTCCGTACCACTTTCCTGCAAGCCCGTTCTTAATGTAGTACATCGGCCCCCCGGACATCTGCCCGTTGGCGTCCACAGTCCTGTACCTGACCGCCAGGAGCGCCTCGGAATACATGGTCGCCATTCCGAAAAAAGCTGCAAGAAACATCCAGAAAAGTGCCCCGGGTCCTCCGGTCTTAACAGCTGTTGCCACCCCGACAATATTCCCCGTCCCGATTGTTGCCGAAAGCGCCGTGCTGAGCGCCGCAAAACTTGAGACGTCCCCCAGGACTCCGGCTTCATATTTCCTCGAATTAAGCACGTATTTGAGAGCAAGCGGCAGCCTGAAGATCTGGATCAGCCCCAGGCGCAAAGTCAGGAAAAACCCTGTCCCCACCAGCAAAATAAGGAGAGGCGGCCCCCAGACAAAACCGTCAATCCTCGTCAAAAACTCAAGTACATCGATACCCAGCAGTTCCATCGGATTTCTGACCCCCTAAGATAAAGAAAAGATTCCCCATTCATTATTTGTTGGAGGTTGGTTTTAAAGGTTGATGTCTGAGGGGCAGTGTAATGTGGCGGATGGAGATTTTGCCGGATGGAAATTTTGCCGGATGGAAATTTTGTCTGAAGCCGAACCTATATTTGAAACCGAACCCTGGGTTTTTCCATGCTTCAGATGCAATCAGGAACAGGGTTCCCACCAAGTAGCCAGTTCCCGTGCCCACCCCCGTTCACGAAGTGAACGGCTTTTCCCTGAATATGGAATTAATGAACGAATAAATGAAGAAATAAGGAATTGTTATTCACCCAATCCTGCGACTTTTCAATTTCTTACGATTTCAAATACTTTTTAATATTTTTTTATTCAGTGGCTAGAAAAATTGCCCTGACAATGATGATTTATCTTTTTCTTTGTCGTGAAAGACTGATGGATATTCCAATTTTGCTGCTTCTTTTAATTTATTTTAAAGGACAGGCCGTTCGCCTGCGGCGAACGTGGAGTGGGCATGGAATTTAGAACCCGGCGGTTTCCCGGGTTTCTGGAAATCCGGGCTTTTCCCGGTTGTTCGGAATTATGCAGAAACCTGTGCCGAAATCCGGGGTCGCAGGGCTAGCTTGAAAGAAGTTTTTGGCAGGGAGACGTGCTTTGCCAGAGTTTTAGTTCCGAATCGGATTCTTAATTATTATCTGTTTTCTCATTTTTCCCGCTTTTTTCATTTTTCTTGCTTTTCTCGCTTTTTTCATTTTTCTTGTCTTTTTTGTTTTTCTTGCTTTTCGTCTTTTCCTTGAGTAAGGGAGAAACTTGGACCATGTATTCCCTGTGAATCCGGACCTGTTCGTCGTAGTTTTGCCTTTCTTTTTCCAGGGACTCTTTTAATATTCTGGATTCCTCTTTCAAACTCTCGATATACTCGGTTTCTTTCCAGCCAACGCTCTCGATCTCGCTTTCGCTTTCGCTCTCTCCTGTTTTGAGTGAGTCGATAAACTGCCTGACTGCCGCCCTCGCTGCAGCAGTAACGGTGTTGTACCCATATTCCCCTGCGGTTTCCTGTAATTCCGAGTACAGTTCACTATCGATCCTGATTGATTTTGCCACTGCCATAGCTATAGATTTTTTTTCATTTTTTTAGTACTTTTCGTCTGTTTTTCTCAGATATTATCTTTAGAAAGGAAGTTTTCTGCCGGAAGGAGGTAAGTAAAAACCGGATGTGTCAGAAAAGTGGATATCCAAGTCTTGAAATTGAAAATCGAATGAAAAAAGAGAGAAATAGAAACAATCCCCTGGAGGACTGTCTCTGAACTGGTAACGCTATACAACTTTAATCTTCTTCTTCGGCTGCTGCCACGGCTTCGGGAGCAGGGGTACCTGCGGGTGTACCGATGCCTGACTGTTTTGCTTCAAGGGACTTGAAGTACTTGTTTGTCTCGGCAACCACGACTCCGCTCAGGGCGAGGAGAGCGATGAGGTTCGGGAAAGCCATGAGCCCGTTGAAGATGTCGGCTATGATCCAGACGGCTTCGATGGAGAGGAAACCACCGGCTGCTACCAGGAAAACGTAAACGGCTTTGTAGGGGAGGATGCCTTTTACGCCGGCAAGGTATTCCATACAGCGTTCTCCGTAGTAGTTCCAGCCGAGGATGGTCGTGAAGGCGAAGAAGATCAGGCCTATGGTCACGATGTAGGTGCCTGCGGTTGAGAGGGTGGCTGAAAAGGCGGAGTTGGTCATGTGGGCGGCTTCGCCTGCTCCGGCTGTCCAGGCTCCGGAGAGGATGAGGGTAAGCCCGGTCATGGTACAGATGACGATCGTGTCGAAGAAGGTCCCGGTCATGGAGATCAGGCCCTGCTTGGCAGGTTCTTTTACTTTGGCTGCGGCAGCGGCAATGGGGGCGCTTCCAAGGCCTGATTCGTTCGAGAAGATACCTCTTGCAACTCCCATCTGGATGGCAAGCATGACGCCTGCGCCAAGGAATCCTCCTGAGGCGGCGGTGGGGGTAAAGGCGCTCTTAAGGATCAGGGCGATTGCCGAGGGCAGGTTTCCTATGTTGAGGCCGATAACCGTGAGGCAGCCGATCACGTAGGCAACTGCCATGAAGGGGACCATCCACTGGGCAACCTTTGAGATGCTCTTGATCCCGCCAATGGTTACCAGGGCTACCAGCAGGGCAAGGATGACTGCGGTATCGATTTTCGGGACACCGAAGGTGGCTTCCACGGAGCTTACGATTGCGTTCACCTGGGTAAAGGTTCCCACACCAAGGCTGGCTGCACAGATCCCGAAGAGCGCAAAGAGCTTGGCAAGGATTCCGCTGTAGCTCTTGTCCGCAAGCCCGTTCTTGATGTAGTACATGGGCCCTCCGGACATCTGCCCGTTTTCGTCAACCGTCCTGTACTTGACTGCGAGGAGAGCTTCGGAATACTTGGTCGCCATCCCGAAGAAAGCCGCAAGCCACATCCAGAAAAGGGCACCGGGCCCTCCTCTTGCGATGGCTGTTGCGACTCCGACAATGTTTCCGGTACCTATCGTTGCCGAAAGGGCCGTACAGAGAGCTGCAAAGCTCGATACGTCTCCCTGGGCAGTAGCGTCGACTTTCCGGGAGCCAGCCACATCTTTCAGGGCAAGGGGCAGTTTGGTGACCTGGATGAGTTTCAGGCGCAGAGTCAGGTATGCCCCGGTTCCTACCAGCAGGATCAGGAGAGGGGGGCCCCAGACAAGCCCGTCGATACTGTTCAAGAGGGATAGTATTTCTGGTGAGTTGAATAACTCGAATATTGAACTGACTACCATTAGAATCAAACCTTGAAAATGATATAAATGACAATTCAGGGGAGGAGCAGCCTGTAAAGTTTGCTTTAAAGTACTTTCAGGGGGCTATTTTTCAGGGCGCCCGCAACCTGCAGGTCCCTGCATAGAAATTAAGAAAGTACTCTGCCAACTGCCGCTTTATTTTTATTCTCTCATTTAAATATCATTAATTAAAAATTATGATATTTAAGAACATTGATTTTCTTCCTTAAAAATTAATAATTATAAACAGTTGTAGCCCAGAAAAAAGGTTATCAGTAGCTTTAAATCTATTTTAAGGCCCTTTCTGTGTTTTGAAATAAACTGAGATTAATATGTAAATTTTTATTATCTTCTCTTCTCTTATTATATATTTAACTAAATTTTTTTCAATACATCTTATACCTTTTTACTGTAAACTTTGATTTTTTGATACCTGTTTGATTCCCTGTTTGATTCCCTGCTTGATCCCCTGCTTGATCCCCTGCTTGATTCCTTTTTTGATATCCTTTAGGTCCCCTGTTTGAAATGTACTTGTCTTTCCGAAAAAAATTCCTGAAAAGAGTAGTTTCATCTCCCTTTTTCGGGAAATATTCTATATAAGATATGTTCCATATATCAAAGGGAAGATCCTGCTTTCCGGTTCAAAGAGTTTAATGCTGCCGGGATAAGCATGGATGCGATGTTGAATAAATAATATTATGGGGTTTGTCCGGGAGTCCGGCAAGGGTCTACGTAAAAAATAAAAGTTG
>Ga0272442_10005780_pt1 | contig 16434 bp, 6 predicted proteins | sample SSMForm2O_FD_200262 | JGI IMG/M metagenome (GOLD analysis project Ga0272442, IMG submission 200262) | Marine sediment archaeal communities from Little Sippewissett salt marsh, Falmouth, MA, United States - SSM-Form-2O | ecosystem: Environmental > Aquatic > Marine > Wetlands > Sediment ...
GAACAGTGCTGTTCTGTCGAAACGCGACCCACGCTCCCGGTGAATTCTCCGGGCAAGCATGGTATCCGACATATTTGGCAGCAAACTGAAAGGCTGCGTTAAACTCACGTTGATAGGGTCCACCGGGTTCATTGTAGTGGACACCTCTGCTGCTGTACGCTCCTTCGATTGCGACGCGCATGTCGGTTGAATACAGTGCAATATGCGAGACACCACAGTGAAGATCAAACAGTAATCGCCAGTAGCCCCATTGCGGTGGACTGCACCAACGGTCGTCTGTCTTTCCACCGTGGTGTCCCCACGTCGATGCCCAAGGCTCGGCGTAGGCGGTGGTCCTACCAGAGCGGCAGTCATTGACAAACCGTTGATATTTCCTTTCAGCCCAACTGGCGCGAGGCTCAACCTCGCTGGACGTATGAAACCAACTCAGCGTGCCGTTTTCGAATGCGTCTCGATACTTGTCCTCCAACTCATCCGGAATGCCATTTCGCACAAAGATTCTGGCCATACCCTGGAAGGCGTCGATGTAGGTATCCAAAACGGCTTCAATGTAACGATCCGTTTGTTCGCGACTCCAGGGGGCAATTCCTGCACGATCAACTCCAGCGGGCACGGTCCACTGATCGAGCGAGCGGTATTCGGGCGGGACATAGTGATGCTCGGTGCCGATAGCATTGAGGTTCATGCGTAATCCAAGTAGGGTATCTTCGAATGCCGAGTCGCGCAGATAGGCTGCAAAGGCTCGAAGCATGCTCAAGTATGCGGTACGATGCGTGACGTGCCAAAACATCAAAGAGCCTTTTGGATCACGAACCTGGACTGATAGCTTCCTTTCAATGTACGGAACCTGATCGAAAAGCCAACTTGGTTTGCGGTTGCCGTTAATCTGAATCGTGGTAAACAGACCTCGTTTGTGCAACTCGGCCAGCCTCTCGTCAACCTGCGAAAAATCGTAATTCCCTTGGGATGTCTCAACGTCCTTCCACTGCAGAACGATTTGCCCCCCTTTGATGTATGACTGAGACAGGTACTTCTCAGAATTCGCAGGGTACCAAATCGCATACAAACCACTTTTAGCATCCCGCTCAGCCGTCAGGGCTTTCAGCGGAAAGATTCCGGTTACCGTGATGAAAATAGCAACGGAGAAAAAGGCCTGATGCTGCATCAACCTGTATCCCATGTTGGTTCTCGTTGGTGAACACAGCGACCGCCCAACTGATAGGCTTTTTGTTTCTTCAACCATCAAGATCTCTCATATAAACATCACTGAATCATTTCTGCAATCTTTGATGTTCATAGTAATGTAATCTCATCTCAGTCTCAACAATATCCAGGCAAAATCAGGGAATCTTCTCGTGAAAGCCCCCCTAAAGGCGAGTACATATATCGAAAAGCCGCTTCTTCTTCCTCTCTTGAAGACCGGAAGCCTTTCAGAGATGCTTAGAAAGACTTGTCCAGATCGGTTGATCCGAGTTGTTCAATCAGGCTAAAGGTGTGTGTCCGCTGCTACGGACGCCCAGAATATTTGCGCTTCCTACGGGGGTTGGAAAAGAGCGGTGCAGCAACTTTTGTAGCCTGGTCTGTACTGCACAGACGCGACCGGCCCGAAGGACTTTTTTGAAAATGGTCTTGCACAGGATCCACGAATGTCTGAATAATATGCTTTTAAACTGCATTAAAACGAGGATACGAAAATGCCAAAGGTTCGAAAAGTGGTGTTACTAATCACGCCCTCTCGCGAATACACGCGCGGTCTTCTTCGCGGTATCGCCAAGTACTCTCGTACCCAGGGGCTCTGGACATTCTATCGGCCACTGGATTACAGAGAGCCCAAAGGCAAGGACGGATTGTTATCCCTACTGAAGACCTGGAACCCAGACGGCATTTTGATGCGTGAGCCTCATAAGACAGAAGACATTATTGCGATGGGGTTCCCCACTATTTCCTGTCCATATACCCGAGAGAGAATTCCCGGGATAACGAATATCATGACCGACCATATCAGTGTTGGAAAAATGGGCGCCGAGCATCTGCTCGAGCGTGGATTTCAGCAGTTCGCTTATTGCGGTTTTAACGATTGGTGGTGGTCACGGAAACGTGGCGACGTTTTTGGCAAAACCGCAGCGGAGGCGGGCTATCCAACATACTTTTATCCACAACCACGCGTTAAAGCCAAACGGACATGCGACAAAGAACTGCCGATCATTGCTGATTGGTTGCTTACATTGCCGAAGCCAATTGGCTTAATGGCCTGCAATGACGACCGCGGCGAATGGGTCGTCGAAGCCTGCAAAATCGCCGAAGTCAACGTCCCGGATGAAATAGCGATTGTAGGGGTTGACAATGACCAGTTAATCTGCGATTTGTGCAACCCGCCTCTATCGAGCATCGTCCTCAATATTGAAAAGGCCGGCTATGAGGCTGCCGCGACGCTCGATAAAATGATGGATGGGGAAAGGGCGAGCAGTTGCGACATTCATGTGCGACCGACACACGTGGCCATACGACAATCAACGGACGTATTGGCCGTCGATGACGCCAGTGTCGCCGCGGCCATACGATTCATTCGTCAGCATTCGAAGACGGTAATCCAGGTCAACGATGTTGTGAACGTCGTTCCTTTGTCGCGACGCGTCCTTGAAAAGCGATTTCGTACTATCCTCGGTCGTTCAATTCACGACGAAATCCGCTGTACCCGCGTCGAACAGATCATCCGAATGCTGGCGGAGACGGTAATGCCAATATCTGAGATCGCCCAGGCTTTGGGATTTTCTGATGTGGCGCATATTTCTCGATACTTTAGAAGAGAAAAAGGAATGAGCCCTTTGGCCTATCGCAAACGTTATCTTGGACAATGAGAGGGCTTCTGTGCAGCAGTGGTCGGTTGCTCATTTGCGAAGGCGTTTTGAGAGCCGGGAGGTGTCCATAAAGAAACCGTTTATTCGCAAAATGGCAAGAAGTAAACGCAAAATGGCGTTGTGCAGACACGAAAAAAAGACGAACATACATGTAGCATAGTGCTTCTAAGGATAACGTAACGTGATGAAGAGACGAAACGGATTTACTTTGATTGAGTTGTTGGTGGTGATTGCAATTATCGCCCTGCTTATGGCGATTCTCATGCCTGTTCTCGGCAAAGCCAAAGACCAGGCACGGACCATGGTATGCCGATCGAACCTTAAGCAATACGGCATAGGCATGAGATTGTACCTGGATGACAACACGTATCTCTTTCCAGATTCTCGCACCTGGTTGAAGTCCGAGGGCCACAATTATGCACGCAAGGGAGAGGAACCGGACGGTGTGTTCTGGCCTTACCTGAAAGATCTGGACGTTCATATGTGCCCCAAGTTTCGTTCGGTGGCCAAAGGTACGAACTGGGAAGATACGGCTGTCAGTTACGTGATGAACTCGTATGTGGGCAGGGACGGTACGATTTGGGGAGATTGGCTGGGTCCCAACGTAAAGGGAGTCAAGAAAGAAACCGAGGTTTACAGTCCCTCCAGGGTGATCGTATTCACTGAAGAGAATACATGGACGATTGAGGGCTATAGCAACTATCCCTTTAATGACACTCACTTTACCGTTGGCAATTGGACCAGGCAGATTGACAATTACGCCACCTTTCACAACGCCCCGGGAGACCTCGACAAGGGTGGAACAAACATCGTTTTTGTAGATGGACACGTCGAAATCCTGCCGAGGGTGTCTGATTTGGATGAGGGCTTCAGACTGGCGTGGCCCAAGAAGGACCTGCCTTACTGAGCCTCTGACGCCTGGCATTGTCTCACGGACGCAAAACGGCCTTGCTATGTGGGCAAAAAATTGATTAAATTTGACAATAAAAAAAACACAGGAGGTGTCTGTAATTCATTGAAATTGAACGGGCTATATGCGGCTCGTCGTGGCTCTTGGTGGACTTTTATGTTCGTCGAAGCCACGAGTCAAGTAGAGAGGCTGCCAATTTGTCTTGTTCGTATGCTTGCGTTCTTTTCGGGGGAAAGTGGCCGGATGTAACTCTGCTTCGGCGGGTTACCGGGGCAGATGAAGTCATTTATTAACTTTTCTGAAGGAGGCATATCATGTGTAGAGAATTGAGTTGTATAGCCTTGGCAGTGGCGGTGAGTCTGGTGGCTGTGGCAACGGCCCATGGGGACGACGTCATCTGGGACTTTGAGAACGGAAACGCCCATCGCTTTGACTTGTGGAGTGTATTCCCGGCTGTTGGATGGACTGACGATGCCGGCATTGCGGGCGATGAATCGATAACCGGTGTGGGCGGGCATACGGGCCTGCCGGAGGCTGGTGTGGCCTGGTCCATTGGCCGGCCCGACCAGTATGACGGCCAGAAGCCCGCCGTCGAGGAGGGCGACAAGGTCAAGGCTGATGGAACGATGGAATACAATCAAGCCGGCAAGAATCACCCCTTTACCTTTCCTGTGAATGATCGGGGCCAAGAGAGTTACCTGAATACCTATAACCTCACGCAATGGGGCGACAACGTCCATGCTCAGGAAAATGACCAGATTGCAACTTCACCAGCGGTTGTGTTGGGTGAGGGTGCCGTGCTAACGGTTTGGTCCCAAGGTGGCGGTAGTGGTACTCATGCACCGGAATATGATCCTGATCCGGCCATGATGTACGCAGATGGTTCTTCAGGGATTGCCGTCCTTTCAGCCGAAGAAGACGACAAATGGACATTACTTGCCAGCTTGCATTTGAATGGCCACGGGACGCTGACCGAAGATACACTCGATCTTTCCGCTTTTGCCGGTAAAAAAGTGTTTATCGATGTGGTCGATGCCTTTGAGGGGAGTTGGGGCTGGCTTGCGATCGACGAGATCCGAATCGCCAATGCGACGTGCAAAGTCGCCGGGTTCATCGCCCAATTAGTGGACAACGAGTTGACAATGGGCTTTGATGCGGCACAGATTGAGCGTCTCGGAATGTTGGGATACCATGTTGTGGTCGTCCCACAGGATGATGTCCGTGACGGAGTCTTCACGAAAGCCGACGCCAATGAACTTGACGTGTTGGTGATCTCCGAGTCCATCAGTTCGAGTCGTGCCGATAACCTCAGGGGCACATCGGCGCCGACGATGCACCAAGAGGCCTACGGATGGGACAACCATTTCTTCGCGGGGGCGGCCGTTGCTACCAATTGGTACGCTGGCAGCGATGTGGATATCGTTAATGAGACCCACCCGATTATCACGGACGCCGGACTGAGCACGGGTCCTATGAAATTCTTCGATCCGGAGAATTCGTGGACTGCCGACTCGGCCAGCAATGTCGCTCCAGGCGCCGAGGTCCTCGCCCAGATAAATGTCGATGGCAACGACTTAGCGATTGTCTTCGCGATCGAAAAGGGCGCAGAACTGGCTAATGGAGATCCAGCGGCCAGCCGGATCGTCGGCTTTTCACTGCCGGGCTTGAGTGAGGCTGACGGCGGCCCATTTGGCCCCGAAGCAATGACCGACGAGGGCTGGGCCTTCTATGATGCCGCCATCCGCTGGCTAAATCCCCGCCCGGTTGCTCCGACAGTGGTGATGATAAATTGGGACTTTGAGAACGGAAATGACCACGGTTTTACCTTGTGGAGTGTCAATCCCGCGACTCCGGCTGCCGATGATCCCAACGTCGCTGGTGACGAAGCATTAACAGGTGGATGGGAGCCGGGTAACCCCAATAACCTGCCGGAGGCCGGTGTGGTTTGGACCATTGCCCCCCCCACCCAGATGGACGGGCTTTTGCCGGGCGCCGATCCAAACCATGCCCGTACGGACGCAAACGGGTTGCTGGATTATTTTTCTGGCACGGAGCGCATGACCGCTGATCACAGTTTCCTCAATACCTTCAATCTGAACTATCACGGCGATTTCGTCCATGATCAGGAAAATGACCAGATTGCGACCTCACCCACAGTACTTCTGTCTGACGGGGCGATACTCACAGCCTCAGTTGCAGCTTCTGGGGCCGATCACGAACCCACACTTGATGAACCGGGCAAGGGATATACAGATGGTTCCGGCGGCATCGCGGTCCTCTCGGTTGAGGATGGCTCACTTCTGGCAAGCATGGAAACGGAAGGTAGGAATTTTGAAGATGATTTTGTCCTTGACCTGTCAGCCTTTGCCGGTCAGAAGGTCATTATCGAAGCCGTTGATGCCCATGAAGGCGGTTGGGGTTGGATGGCTGTTGACGAAATCAGAATCACCAACGCGAGTGTTGTTCCCGGACCCTGATAATGGTAAGCTTCTTTGTGCAGGAATGAACTTTCGCTATATACTGATGAAAATCAGCGCCCGGCTATTTACCGTGAGAAAGGTGTTTTCTGAGCGACAACTGCAGGTGCACGCACAGTTAGACAATGTTGGCGAGCCCTTTGCCAACATCGCAAAGGGCTCTTTGTATCATTCGGCTGATATTACGTATTGCGATGAAGTCTCGAACTTCGATCTATCGTAAGGAGGTGAAGTCATGTATAGAAGAGTATTGTATATGGTTCTAATAGCGGCTTTGTTGGGATCGGTTCCCACAAGTGCAGATGTTATTTGGGACTTCGAGAACGACAACGATCACGGCTTTTCTCTCTGGAGCGTCAATACGCCGGTTCCTGCTGCTGACGATCCCGGCAAGGCCGGTGATGAAGCATTGACGGGCGGTCTGCCGGATGCCGGCGTGGCCTGGTCAATTGGGCGGCCTGATCAGTATGACGGCTTGACCCCTCCTGTTGAAGAAGGCGACAAAACTAAAGCCGACGGAACGCTGGAGTACAACCAAGCCGGCAAAAACCAACCTTTTACGTTCCCGGTTAATGGGCGAGGCCAGCAGAGTTATCTGAATACCTACAACCTCACTCAGTGGGGCGACAATCTCCATAGCCAGCAAAATGACCAAATTGCCACTTCGCCTCCAGTGTTGCTCGATGCAGGGGCGGTACTGACTGTTTGGGCCCATGGTGGGGGCAGTGGAACTCATGCGCCGGAACTTGATTCGAATCCGGACGGGGGATATACAGACGGTTCTGCCGGCATTGCTGTCCTTTCGGCTGTTGATGGTACCCTTCTTGAGAGTGTCCTAACTAATGGCCATGGAGACTTGAGGCAAGATACAATCAACCTTTCGGCCTATGCCGGCCAGAGGGTCCTTATTGAGGTGGTCGATGCCTTTCAAGGCAGTTGGGGCTGGATGGCGGTCGACGAAGTCCGGATCACAAATGCAACCGACCTGGGAGTAGTCCCCCCCAGCCTGGCGACAGCACCACAACCCGAGAATGAGGCGACAGATGTGCTGCGTGATATCATATTGATTTGGACGCCGGGAGAGTACGCACAAAAACACGATGTGTACTTCGGAACGAATCCCGACGATGTGAATAACGCCACCCCAACAGTTGATTTGAGCGGGGTTTACAAAGGCCGTCAAGATCCCAATCAGTATCCCATCAGCGGAACCCTTGATTTGGAATATGGCCAGACCTACTACTGGCGCATCGATGAGGTCAATGCACCTCCAGATTCCACCATCTTCAAGGGCTCTGTCTGGAGCTTTACGGTCGAGCCTTTCGCTTATCCGATTGCCGGTGAGAATATTGTTGCCACCGCATCCAGCCAGGCCGAAGGTCAGGGTCCCGAAAATACTGTCAATGAATCAGGATTAGTTGACGACCTTCACTCGGCTGAGATCGAGGATATGTGGGCGACGGTTGAGGATGAAGCATTGCCGGCCTGGATCCAGTATGAGTTTGATAAAACCTACAAACTCCATGAGATGTTAGTATGGAACTATAATGGACCATCGTTTCTTGCCAAACTTGGTCTTCAGGATGTCGCGGTAGAATATTCAACCGATGGTGTTAACTGGATACTGAATGACAGCATTTCCGTATTCAATGAAGCGCCCGGCACTGAGGATTATGCCGCCAATACCACAGTCCCCTTCGGCGGGGTGCCAGTTAAGTATGTGAAGATTAGCGTTTATAGCAACTGGGTCGGCGACTTATTCAAACAGTACGGTCTGAGCGAGGTGCGTTTCTTCTATCTACCCGTTTGGGCAAGTGAGCCACGTCCGATCTCCGGCGCAGAGGATGTGGGAGTGGATGTAACGCTGCACTGGCGTTCTGGTCGCGATGCGGCCACGCATGAGGTGTACCTGAGCACTGACGAACAGGCCGTGAGAGAGGGAACCGTAACAGCGATCCGTGTTGCCGACGGTAGCTGCCGTCCGGTTCTCGAGCTGGCCAGCACGTACTACTGGCGAGTCGATGAGGTCAACGAGGCCGAGATTCCCGCGATCTGGCAAGGGGAGATCTGGAGTTTTGCAACGGCTGACCATATCGTTGTGGATAACTTTGAGTCCTACAATGGTCTTAATCCCGATGATCCTCAGAGCAACCGGATATATTTGGTTTGGAAAGACGGCGTTGGCTACGGCACACAGGATAATCCCCCTTACTCTCCCGGCAACGGGACAGGCTCGATTATAGGTCATGAGGCAACACCTTTTGTTGAGCGTCAGATCGTTCACGATGGAAAACAGTCAATGCCGTATTACTACAACAACAGCGGTTTGTCAGGTAAGGGCCGTTACTCAGAGGCCGAGGCGGATGTTACTGGTTTGAAAATGGGCTCGGATTGGACGAAGGGCGGTGTTGAGACTCTGTCGCTGTATTTCTACGGGGCCCCGGAGAATAATGCAAACGCTGGCGATCAGATCTATGTGGCTCTCGAAGACGGTCTCGGCCATCTGGCCTCCGTGGCGTACGGCGGGGATTTGAGCGAAATGAAGGAGGCGTGGTGGCATAAATGGGCGATCGCACTGAAGGAATTCCAGGATGCCGGCGTGGACCTGACAAATATCACGAAAATCTACCTTGGTGTCGGTAATCGAGTTTCGCCGCAAGTTGGAGGCTCGGGCGTTCTATTTTTTGATGACATCAGATTGCTTCCTCCGATCTCCGCCCCGTCTCTGCCTGGGTCGGAACCCATCAGTCAGTCCCCGGTGGCGCATTGGCCACTTGATGAGGGCTCGGGTACCATTGTTGGCGACTCGGCTGGTGGTCACACCGGCACCGTCAAGGGTGGCGTGGGCACCCTTTGGGTGGCCGGGAGAAAAGGCGCCCATGCCCTGCACTTCAATGGTGAGGACAATCACTATGTCGATTGCGGTACGTTCAATCCTGCAGCCGGAACGAACGAGTTGACCTGTGCGGTTTGGGCGAAGTGGGACGGAAGTACGAATAACTGGCAGGGCCTTGTCTGTAAGAGAGAGACCTGGGCGGCAGATGGAATGATGTGGCAGATAGAACTCAATCGAGACACGGACCTGCTGGGCGTGTTCATGCATGATGGTGGGAGGCTGTACACTCCAGAACCGTTGCTGAGGTCTGAGTGGCAGCACATTGCTTTTACGATTGACAACGCAAGCAATTCCGTGCTCTACATAGATGGTCAGGCCGTTGCTACTTCTACCACATTTCAGTTAGGAACGGGCGCCAATGCGCACGTATTACTTGGCGCCACATTCTATCAGAACGGGACGGGCCAGGACTGCTTCAATGGCGCTCTTGATGATGTTTACCTGTTCAATGATGCCCTCAGACAAGGGCAGATTATAACCCTGATGGATCCATAGAAAAGACTTCTCAATCCGATTAGAGATCAAGTTCTACGATTTGAAGTCACAAAGTTCAAGACCCATCAACTGCGGGCACGTCGGATCCCTGCTGATCCGATGTGCGCGCAACTGAAGTGGTCGCAGAGGCAACTGCTTCCGATAGAGGATGGATTGGATTCCGGCGTGTGCCTGCTGAAATGACCGCGAGATCGATATCAACTCGGCGCCTTCAGCTATCACCTCGGCAGGGGCGCGGTTTGTTGATACTCAGCATGTTCGCAAAGTGTTAAGAAATAAACGCAAAATGACATTGCATTTGAGACCGTATGCGCACAGAATGCTAATCATTATCAAAGGATCGCTGACATGACGACATGGAATACGATAAAGATTACCATCCTGATTTTGAGCAGTCTGGCAGCAACAGGTGCTCTCGCCGAAGCCCAGAAGGGGGACAAGTTCTATGGGAAGGCGACCGCAAGTAGCAGCGGAGCGCTGGCCGGCCATCGTTACCGCGTCATTGTATCCACTGACATAGGCGGTACCGATCCGGACGATTTTCAGTCGATGGTGCATTTGCTCGTCTATGCAGACGTCCTCGACATCGAAGGCCTCATTTCATCGCCCTTCGATATGGGTCGCAAGGAAGACATATTGCGGGTCATCGACTGCTATGAGAAGGATTATGCCAATCTGAAGACGTATTCCGATCTATACCCCACACCCGCCGCCCTGCGTGCGATTACCAAACAGGGCGAAACCGAGCGCGCGCCCTATGCGGGTGTACGACGCTCGACTGAGGGATCAAACTGGATCATTGAGTGCGCACGACGCGAGGATCCGCGACCGCTCCATGTTCTTGTCTGGGGCCTTATTGAGGATCTGGCCCAGGCGCTCCACGACGCACCCGACATCCTACCCAAGCTGCGTGTGTATTGGATCGGCGGGCCGAACAAGAAATGGTCGCCCGATGCCTACCAATACGTTGTCGAGAACCATCCCAAACTGTGGATTATCGAGTCCAATGCCGCATATCGCGGCTGGTTTACGGGCGGCAATCAGTCGGGCCAATGGGGCAATAGGGCATTCGTGAGACAGCACATCGCCGGCAAAGGTGCATTAGGTGATTTCTTTGTCAGCAAGAAGGACGATATCAAGATGGGCGACACACCGTCAGTGGGCTGGCTCCTTAAGAGCACACCCAGCGATCCCACACAACCCGGCTGGGGCGGACGCTTTGTACCGGCATGGGAGCGGCCCTATAATCGTTTCAAGCGGATGACCACGAAAGAGGATTGCATGGAGGTCTTCGGTATCCTCGAACTCGTGTTACCAATGGGTCATAACCTTCCGGAGCAGCCTGAGGCGGTGTTGGCGGTGGAGAATCAGAAGTTGCCCGGCCATGCATCCGGCGACGGGACGATGCGATTCCGTTTCTGTCCGAAAGCCGCAAAGGCGTACAGTTTCACGATCCGCAGCAATGTACTCACTCTCAACGGGAAAAAGGGTGGCATCACGGCTTTCGTTCCGCCGCCCGAAATGGCCCGCCGACCATCTTCCAAGCTGCCCAACTGGTGGACAGACGATCCGTCTTTGGAGGTAGCAGAAGGATCGCATAGCGGCGCAAAGACGGTCAGCCGGTGGCGTGAAGATTTCCTGGGCGATTTTGCCCAACGCATGCTCCGCTGTCAGTCGCCTGATTCAATGAAAAAGTCAAAGTGAACAGATGTAATAGCATCGTCAAGAATCATGCAAGTCCATAAAATATGAAGGAAGGTATGATCATGAAATCGGTAAGGTTCATCAAATCAATACAGTTGACCGTTGCTTTGTTAGGGTGCGCCAGTATGGTCCATGCCCAGAAATTGGCATTTCCAACGGCCGAAGGCGACGGAAAGTACTCTGTTGGCGGAAGGGGCGGCAAGGTTTATGAAGTCACAACTCTTAATCCTACAGGTGCAGGCAGCCTTGGGGCGGCAATTTCAGCCTCAGGATCAAGAACTGTTATGTTCCGTATTTCGGGCACGATCGAAGGGAATTTTAACATTAGAAATGATAAAATCACCATAGCCGGGCAAACGGCTCCGGGCGAGGGAATTTGCATCAAAGGCAGTCTTAAAGTTAGCGCCAACGACGCGATCATCCGGTATATCCGCGTAAGGCCTAATCCTGCTGTTGGCGAAGTTGATGCAATAGATGGCGAGTATCATAGTAACATTATCCTGGACCATGTTTCAGCAAGTTGGAGCAGCGATGAGGTGTTATCCCTTTACCGTAATAAAAACGTAACCATTCAATGGTGCATGATAACGGAAGCGTGCGCCAAATTTAAGAATGGGAAGAACACGGGACACAGGTTTGGTGGCATCTGGGGAAACAATTATAGTACCTACCATCACAACTTGTTTGCACATAACGACAGCCGCAATCCGCGTTGGGCTTCAGGCTCCAAATATAACGATTACAGAAATAACGTATTGTATAACTGGGGTTATAACAGTTGTTATGGAGGAGAAGGACTTGAAGATAGTGACGCTAAATTGAATTTTTTTACGGTCAATATGATTGCCAATTATTACAAACCAGGCCCTGCCACTCGAGATAACGTGAAAAGACGCATTGCAGAGCCTGGCGGGAATGAGGGTGGTGTAGGCAGTTGGTATGTGGCCGACAATTATGTACATGGCTATCCCGACGTTACGAGCAACAACTGGCTGGGCATAGATGGGAACGAATACATCAAGCTGGACAAGCCTTGGGATGCCATGCCGATAAACCAGGAATCCCCACGCGATGCTTATAATGCTGTTCTCGCTCATGCAGGCTGTTCAAAGCCTAAGCGCGATAGTATTGACAGACGTATTGTTGAAGAAGTCCGTAACGGTACTGCAACCTATGGAAACAACGGTATTATTACGACCCCAAGCGATGTTGGTGGATGGCCGGAGCTGAAAAGCGAACCGGCGCCTGTCGATTCCGACCATGACGGCATGCCGGATGCATGGGAGAAGGAGCGGGGTCTTAATCCCGACGATGCCTCCGACGGGGCCAAGGATCGGGACGGCGACGGCTATACCAATGTGGAAGAGTATATCAACGGATTGGTGACTTCCGGTGTTTATCAAGCGGCTGCCGGGCCGACGGATGGCAGACCGCGGGTGATTGTAACCTCGGACGGCGAGATCGACGACGAGTGTTCCATGGTCCGGTTCCTGCTCTATGCCAATGAATGGGATATCGAGGGTATTGTCACATCGAGTTCACAATACCACTGGCAGGGACACCGATGGGCCGGGGATGACTGGGTTGAGCCCTATCTGGATGCATATGCGCAGGTTTACCCAAACCTGGTGAAGCATGATCCTGCTTTTCCGACGCCGCAATACCTGCGGCAGCGCACGGCCCTGGGGAATGTAAAGGCGGAAGGAGAGATTGAAGAAGTAACGGCAGGATCGCAGCTTATCGTAAAGGTGCTATTGGACGACACCGACGATCGACCAATTTGGCTGCAAGCGTGGGGCGGACCGAACACGATAGCGAGGGCGCTGAAGACCATCGAGGAAAAACATCCGGAAAGGATGGCCGAAGTGGCGAAAAAGATTCGTTTCTTCTTTATCTGGGAGCAGGATTCAACGTATCAGGATTACATTCGGCCGCATTGGGGCAAATACAACATCCCCACAATCGTTTCCGATCAGTTCGTCGCATTCGCGTACCACTGGGAGAAGATTCTTCCCGAGCAGACGCATGATGTCTTTCGCGGGGATTGGATGACTCGCCACATCCTGCAGGATCACGGACCGCTGTGTGCGCTGTACAAAGCACATGATGACGGCCGTTTCCGATCCGAGGGTGATTCGCCGGCATTTTTGCATACGATCCCAACGGGACTGCGAAGCGTGGAATCTCCCGCCTGGGGCGGTTGGGGCGGGCGCTATGTGAGGGTGCGTGAGAATACCTGGCTCGATCCCGTGCTGGAACCCGGGTACGAGTATCCCGAGGGGAGATGGCATACGTCGAACGCCTGGGGCCGGAGTCGGATGCGTGAGAATATCCCCAACGACCAGAAACTCGCCGCCTATCTGAAACCCATGTGGCGCTGGTTTGACGCGATTCAGAATGATTTCGCGGCGCGGGCGGACTGGTGCGTCAAGCCTTATAATCGAGCCAACCACCCGCCGGTGGTCAAATTGGCCCATGCCCTCGACTTGAAGGTTCGGCCCGGAAAGAAGGTGTCGCTAAGCGCCAAAGGCAGCGCGGATCCCGACGGTGATGCCTTGACCTATCGATGGTGGGAGTATCAGGAAGCGGATACCTATGCTGGAGCGGTCGCGATAGACAATGCCGACCGTCAGGAAGCCGCGTTAACCGTCCCTAAAGATGCCAGCGACGGGCAAACCATTCATATCATCTGCGAGGTGACAGACAACGGTACGCCGCCGTTAACACGCTACCAGCGTGTGGTCGTTGAGATTGAATAGCATAATCAAAAGCCAAACGGCTCAATCAAATCAATTAACCAGGGAGGTAACAATGACGTCGGCGAGGTTTACAAAATTATTAATAGTGTTGGCCGTTTCAGTATTAGGTTACGAGGGCATGCTTCACGCCCAGCAATTGGCATTTCCCACGGCCGAGGGCTATGGCAAGTATTCAGCGGGCGGACGCGGCGGCAAGGTTTACGAAGTCACAACCCTAAAGAGCTCCGGTCCAGGTAGCCTGGGTGAGGCGATTGGAGCATCAGGACCCAGAACTGTGGTGTTCCGTGTTGCGGGCACGATCACAGGAAATTTCAGAATTAGAAACAACAAAATTACCATAGCCGGACAAACGGCTCCGGGGGACGGTATTTGCATCAAAGGCAGTCTCACCATTGACGCCAGCAACGTGATCATCAGGTATATCCGCGTAAGGGCAAATCCCACGGTTGAAACTGATGCAATCTGGGGCAGGTATCATGAGAATATTATCCTGGACCATGTGTCGGCCAGTTGGAGCAGTGATGAGGTAATGTCCCCTTACCATAATGAAAACGTCACCATTCAATGGTGCATGATCACCGAAGCCTGCGCCAAATCCAGAAATGGTGAGAACATTGGTCACCGCTTCGGCGGCATTTGGGGTAACAACTATGGCACCTACCATCACAACCTGATCGCACACAACGACAGTCGCAATCCGCGGTGGGCCTCCGGTTGCGGATTCAACGATTACAGAAACAATGTGCTGTACAACTGGGGATATCAAAGCTGCTATGGCGCGGAAGCACATCAGTCGGGCGACAGGCGTAAACCGCCGATTGAATTCTCCACCATCAACATGGTCGCCAATTACTACAAACCAGGGCCTGCAACTGACAGCGGGGTCAGCGACCGGATTGCCGAACCTTCCGGGCGTTCCAGCGACGACAAGGGCAGTTGGTATGTTGCGGGCAATTACGTGGATGGTTTCCCTGACGTTACGGCCGACAACTGGCTGGGCGTTGACGGTGATTCATACAACAAAATGAGTGCGCCTTGGGATGCCATGCCTATAAACCGGGAAACTCCACACGATGCCTATAAGGCTGTTCTCGCTCATGCAGGTTGCTCAAGATCTAAACGCGACAATATTGACAGACGTATTATTGAAGAAGTCCGTAACGGTACTGCAACCTATGGAAACAATGGTATTATTACGACCCCAAGCGATGTTGGTGGATGGCCGGAGCTGAAAAGCGAACCGGCGCCTGCCGATTCCGACCATGACGGCATGCCGGATGCCTGGGAGAAGGAGCGGGGCCTCAATCCCGAGGATGCCTCCGACGGGGCCAAGGACCGTGACGGTGACGGCTATACCAATGTGGAAGAATATATCAACGGGTGGTTAACGTCCGGTGTTTCTCGAGTTGCTGCCGTGCCGTCGTCGAAGAAGGCCGTCGTCCTGGAAGAATACGTCTTCAGGAAGGGGCCGACCCGGGACTGTCACGCGTCATCGTTGCTGGAACTGGCCAATGGCGACTTGTTGTGTGCTTGGTTTGGCGGTACCAGGGAAGGCCATCCGGATGTGAATATCTGGCTGGCGCGCAAACCCAAAGGGGGCCAGTGGCAATCGCCAGTGAGTGTTTCCGATGGGGATGGAAAAACCTTATTCAATCCGGTTCTTGTCCATCTGAAGGGCGGAGATATTCAGATTTATTTCGTCAGTCCTGGTATCAATGATGGTAAGGTAATAACATCAAGCGATAATGGCCATACATGGAGCAAGCCCAAAGAGCTTCCTGAAGGATTTGTTGGGCCTATTGTAAACAAGCCTGTTTATATGCATGATGGGACGATCATCGCAGGCGGCAGTTTGCAAGGTGGTCCAGGTTGGCGTATCCATGTGGAACGTAGCACCGACAATGGCAAAACATGGACGAAGGTTGGTCCGATTAACGATCCAGAGAACACCAAATTCGAAATTATTCAACCCACCATTCTCGTCCACTCTCAGAAACGCCTTCAAATTCTGGCTCGTACCGGTGAACATCATATGGACGCTAAAATGGCTCAGGCCTGGTCAGATGACGGAGGTTTAACCTGGTCACCCGTGACTGACGCTACTCTGCCAAATAACAGTTCTGCCATTGACGCAGTGACACTGGACGACGGACGTCACCTGCTGGTTTACAATCACTCGACGCGCACAGACCCGATAGGCGGTCGCAAGGGTCGTGGTATCCTAACGGCGGCTGTCACCCAGGATGGGATTAACTGGGAGGCGGCCGCGGTGCTCGAATATCGCACCGGCAGCGTGCAGTACTCCTATCCGGCCGTGATTCAGACCAGGGACGGC
>Ga0272442_10005781_pt1 | contig 16430 bp, 15 predicted proteins | sample SSMForm2O_FD_200262 | JGI IMG/M metagenome (GOLD analysis project Ga0272442, IMG submission 200262) | Marine sediment archaeal communities from Little Sippewissett salt marsh, Falmouth, MA, United States - SSM-Form-2O | ecosystem: Environmental > Aquatic > Marine > Wetlands > Sediment ...
TCGGCGGTGTAGTCATGAGCAGCGCCTATAAAGCTTGTCATAACGTGCACCGGGGGATATATTTACGTTGTTGAACGGGGGCAATATGAGAATTCTGGTGGCCGATGACGACACGATGATTTTGAAGTTCGTCTCGGACGTTCTGTCTGCGGAGGGCTACGAGGTCATGTTCGCCCACGACGGCCCGGAGACGATCAAGAAGGCGGCCAGCCTGAATCCCGACCTGATCATCCTCGACATAGTGCTTCCCGGATCGCTGGGGACCGAGGTCTGCGAGAAAATCCGGAAGTCTCCAGAAACTACAGAAATTCCGGTGCTGCTGATGTCTTCCAGCGTGGCCGAGACCGGCGGGGGCAGCTTTCCGGATCACTTCCAGGCCGACGACTACCTGCGCAAGCCGCTGGAACCCGACGACCTTCTGCGCAAGGTCAAGTACCTGATCGGGCGCAAGTCCCGCTATGCCGTGAAGTGAGTTGTCATCTTCTCCCGGTAGCACTACTATTATACCTATGAGACGCTTGCTCATCCTGGTGACTATGGCTCTGTTGTGCCCGGCGGCGACCGCCGGGGCGCAGACCATAACCCGCGGGCCGTTTTTACAGCAGCTGAAAACCGACAGCATCGTGGTGGTGTGGGAAACCGATTCGGACACCGACGGGCGGGTCGAGTACGGGCTGACCGCGGGGCTGGGGAGTACCGTCACGGGCTCTACCGGGTCGCACCACGAGGTGGCCGTAACCGGGCTGCAGCCCTCCACCGCCTATCATTACAAAGTGGTCTCGGGCGCAACCGAGAGCCCGCCGGGGCTCTTCTCCACCGCGCCGCTGGCGCACGAGCCCTTCCGGTTCGTGGTGTTCGGGGACAACCGGGACGAGGACGGCGACCATTTCAACCACGAGGCGCTCATGCCGGCCATCCTGGCCGAGGCGCCCGACTTCGTGATCAACACCGGGGACATGGTGGACGTGGGGCTCTCCAGTCCCCTGTGGGACCGCTTCTTTGAGATCGAGCACGACCTGCTCCTGGACGTGCCGCTGTGGCCGACCTTCGGCAACCACGAGCAGTGGGACTTCGCCAACCTCACCTACCTGAAGATCTTCTCGCTGCCCCCCCAGGGCAACGGCCAGGAGGAGCGCTACTACGAGTTCCGGCACGGCAACAGCCACTTCATCGTGACCAACACCCACGACATACTCTACGGCACCTGGTACTCCGACGAGCAGAAGAGCTTTATCGAAAACGCCCTGGCCGCGGCGGCGGCCGACCCGCAGGTGCAGCACATCTTCATCATCGGGCACCACGGGCCCTACTCCTCCTCCAACCACGGCGGCTCGCTGGTCGTGCGCAACTTCATCGAGGGTCTGGCCCAGCTTGACCGGGTCGACTACTTCTTCGCCGGCCACGACCACTGCTACGAGCGCTGGGAGGGCGACACCGGCCTCAAGGGATTCGTCACCGGCGGCGGGGGCGCGGGGCTCTACGGCCAGGACGATCCCGGCGCCGGCTATTCGCGCTTCTTCTGCGAGTGCTACCACTACCTGCTGGTGGAGGTGAACGGCGGCTGGCTGCGGATCTGCCCCAAGAACCAGGACGGGACGCCGATCGAACCCTGCCTGGAGACCGGGCAGCAGGAAGAGCCCGGGGTGGATGCGGGGATTGAGGACGGGGGCGGTGACGATGGTACTGGTGGGGACGATGGTGGTGGGGATGATGGTGGTGGGGATGCCCCGGTGGACGGGACCGCACAAGACGCGGATGCTGGTGGTGGCGATGATGGTGCAGCCGGAGATGGTGAAGAAAAGGCCGGCGACGGCGATGAACTGCCGGACGCGGTCGCGGACGCGCCCTCAGACTGCGAGGACGGCTGTGAAGCGCCGGACGCGGGAATTGATCCCGATGAGGGGCAGGCGTCGGATGAGGATGGCGGTGATGGTGGTTGCGGGTGTGGTACCGGGGACCGTTATTCGATGGCTGGCTTGTTGATGATTCTGTTTGTCTTCCGGCGGCGGTTTACTTCTTCTTGATTTCTTCCAGATCCTCTGCCTTGGGCAGCAGCACGATCTCTATGCGGCGGTTTAGGCGGCGGCCGCGTTTGGTGGCGTTGGAGGCCGCCGGGCGGAACTGGGCGAAGCCGGAGGCTACCAGGCGGTCGCCGGGGACGTGGGCTTCCTCCTGGAGGAAGCGCACCACCTGGGTGGCCCGGGCGGTGGAAAGCTCCCAGTTGCTGGGGAACTCCTCCTTGAGTCTGTCGGAGATGGGCAGGGAGTCGGTGTGCCCGCCTACCTGGATGATCTTGTCTGCGGCCTTGAGGGTCTCGCCCACCTTCTTCAGTACTTCCTTGCCCTGATCTTTCAGCTCGGCCTCCCCGGAGTCGAACAGGATCCGGTCGGTGACGTCCACCACCAGGTTTCCGCGGATCTCCTTGATGAGGATCTCGCCGCGGCGCACCTCGCGTTCCAACTTTCTATTCAACTCCGCCTGGGTGCGGTTGAGGGCCTCCAGAGCCTCGGCCTTGCGCTTCACTTCGGCGGCCAGCCAGTCGTAGGTCTTCTGCAGCTCCTTGTTGTCGACCTCCAGGGACTGGATGTACTTCTTCAGCTCCTGGTTTTCGGAGTCGACCAGGACCATCTTCTCCTCGCAGTCCTGGGCGTCCTTCCCCGCCGCCCACAAATTCTCCTCCGCCACCTTGATTTCACGCTCCAAAGGCCGGATCACCGCCAGAAACAAGCCCACGCCGCCGCCCAGCAGCAGGAGCACCAGGATCCAGGGGATGTATCTTGTCCTGGATTTCCGGGCAGTTACTTGCGTGGGTATGCGGCGCTGCTTCATAAGGCCATCCTGTGGTATACAGGGCTATACCCGATCTAAATACTTCGGAGGGAGATATGCAAGGACGATGTGGGGGATTGATTTTCGCTTTTTGTCTCCTGGGCTTCTTGCCCGCCGGCAACGCCGCGCCCTTTTCACTGCGCCAACTGCAGCCGGGGCAGATGACCATGCGGGGCCACTACGACGACCAGAAGACCAGCGCGACCTACACGGTGACCCGCGAGACCCACGAGGGCAAGCCGTGCCTGCGCGCGGTCTGGGACAGCAGCATCAAGAAGATCGACATGTGGATGTGGCCCGACGGCGCCCCCATCCGCAGCCGCCTGAACAAGCCCAAGGAAGGCATCACCGTCGAGATCGAGTACGTTCCCGGCGGCGCGGTGTACAAGTACACCGAGAAGGGCGAGACCGAGACCACCCGGATAAAGCAGAAGGGGATGATCGAGGTGCTGGCCATCGACCTGCTGCTGGTGGCGTTCCCCTTCGACCAGAAGGACCGCGAGATCACTTTCCACGGGATCGACGCCGACAGCGACGACGGCGACACCTACAAGTTCTACGCCGAGATCGACGAGGTGGAGACCATCGAGATCGGCGGCAAGAAGATCAAGGCCTACAACGTGGAACTGGGCCTCAAGGGCGTGGTGGGCCTCTTCGCCCCCGAGTTCCACTTCTGGTATTCCTTCGACCAGCCCCATGAGTACCTGATGTACGAAGGGCCCGACGAGAAGTTCGTAAAGACCGGCGGGCGGATCGCCCTGTAGGCCGTCTACAGCTGGCTGGTAGCGACGCTGGCGCCGATGGCCACGGTGTGCATGGGATGGTAGGCGTACCGGATCGGCTTGTCGAAGTACTTTTCGACCTCGTTCTTGATCAGCGAAAGCTGGGTTGCGCCCCCGGCCACGAAGAGCCCATCCACGTCCTTGGGCTTCACTCCCGCATCGCGCATTACCTCATCGCAGATGACGAACGTCCGGGCAACCAGCTCTCCGACCAACTGGGCCAGCAGCTCCTGGTGGATCACCAGTTCCATCGTGGCGAAGGGCGAGGAGGGATCCACACGGGTCAGGTCTACGCGGGTCTGGGCCTCGGTGGAAAGCCGGATCTTGGCCTGCTCGCACTCGGTCAGCAGCCGGGCGTACACCTCGCGTTCGCTGCGCAGATCCCAGTTGTGGGCCTTGAGCACCTCGTCCGCGGCCCACTCGGCCAGCTGCTTGTCGATATCGTCGCCGCCCAGGTACAGGTCGCCGCCGAATCCCAGCACTTTCAGCCGGACCTGGGAGCAGTCCATCACCGCCAGGTCAAAGGTCCCCCCGCCGAAGTCGTACACCGCCGCGATCTTGGCCAGCCCCGGATTCAGGCTGGTGTAGGCGGCGGCCGTCGCGGTGGGCTCGTCGATGATCTCCACCTTGGACAAGCCCGCCTGCATCCCCGCCTCGCGGGTGGCCTCGCGCCCCTCCTCCTTGAACATTGAAGGCACGGTGATGATGGCGGTCAGCTCGGCCAGGTTGCGCTCGGAGAAGTGTCCCACCCGCTCGAGGATCATGGTGGCCACGTCCACCGGGTTGAAGGTGCCGCCGCGGGTCTTGAAAGCGGGGAGGTCCTCGTCGTCCTTGACCAACTCGAAGTCATAGCGCTTCATGAACTCCTTGACGTCGGAGGAAACCCACTTCCTGCCGATCAGGCGCTTGGTGGAAAAGATTGTGTTCTTGGGGTCGATGGGCCGCCGGCGCCGGGCCTCGGTGCCCACCATGCGGAAGCCGGTGGGCGGGAACGCCACCACCGAGGGCAGCAGCGGGCCGCTGACCGGGTCCACCTGGAATACCTCGCGGTCGATGGCCGCCACCGTGTTGGTCGTGCCCAGATCTATTCCGACGATCTTCATTAACCTTCTCCGTCCTTCCTCCCACTGGTTACCTGGCGGACGAACACCCGGAGCATTTCCTTTTCGGCCGACTTCAGGCCAACGAACTCCACCCCGTAGTGCAGGGCCAGCTCGTCCACCAGCACCCGGACAAGACAATACAGCGACATGCGCTTGGGAGTATCGGGCAGGAAAAAGCGCATCCGCCCCATCGACCCCACGGTCAGCGCTATGGGCGACTCCAGCAGCAGCCCACTCTCGCTGAGGTTGATGATGTTGACCACCGACTTGACGTCCTCTTCTGAATCTTTCTCCAGCAGGTCGATCTGACCGATCAGGTCCACCGGGATGCGCTCCGACAAGCGCATACGCATGTTGAGCAGGCCCGCCATGGTCTGCAGCAACTGGGCGGTCTCCACCGGGTTGATCAGGTGGGCGTCAACCCGCCCCATGGCGTCCTCGCCCATTTCCTCTCCCAGCTGATCGGTCAGCATCAGCAGCTTGGTCTGGTTGAGCTCCGGATAAGACCGGACGGCGCTGCAAAACTGCCCGGCGGGCATGTCGGGCAGCTCGGAGGAGAATACGATCAGCTCCGGGGCCCACTTGCGGGCGAACGGCAGGGCGTCTTTGCCCCCGCGGGCCGCGCGCATGTCCACCGCCTTGCGCTTCAGCAACGAGGCCTGGGGCTCCTGAGGAAGCACACCCTCGGGAACCAGAAGGATCCTGGGCACTTTTAACTCTCCAACCGCTGGATTTGCCTGGAGAATACACTAGTATGTATACACCCCGGCGTCAACATCATATGTCAATTCTGGACAGCAACCGGCGGATCTGGTCGAAATACGCCTTCCCGGCGCGGATCTGTATGTCGTTATGCCCGGCCAAGGGGACGGGGAAAAAGAACTTCTGCGGATCCAGCTCGTCCATCCGGACCTCCTCAGGGCTACCACCTACCATATTGCCCGCCCGGCGGCAAAATGCTACAATCCCGGAGATACACATGGGCAAATCCACCCGAAATCCAAAGGGTTCCTCCAAGGGGCGCAAGGCGGATATCGATCCCGAAAAAACCCTGGCGGTGCCCTCCCCCCTGGCCACCCAGTCCAAGCCCGACTGGGTCGCGGCCCAGAACATGCTCGATTCCGTGGAGATTCCCGCCGAAGACCTCGACGACATCGACATCCAGGTGGTAGAGGACGAGTTCCTCGGCAAAACCATGGGCAAATTCCAGCTCCTGGAGCTGATCGGCGAAGGCGGGATGGGCAAGGTCTACCTGGCCGAGCACACCAAGATCGGACGCATGGCCGCCATCAAGATGCTGCGCCCCAAATACGCCAAGCGAAAAGACATCGTCCACCGCTTCTTCCAGGAAGCCCGGGCGGTCAATCAGATCCGCCACGACAACATCGTCCAGATCACCGACTTCGTCGAAGGCGAGGGCCAGGCCGGCCACACCTACCTGGTCATGGAACTGTTGACCGGCGACAACCTGGGAGACCTGCTGCGGCGTGGAGAAAGCGTCGACCCGCTGCGGGCGCTGGATATCTTCATCCAGATCTGCTCGGCGGTGCAGGCGGCCCACAGCGTGGGGATCGTCCACCGCGACCTCAAGCCGGACAACGTCTTTATGGTCCGCAAGACCGGCATCGGCATCGAGGAGGGCGAGTTCGTCAAGGTCCTCGACTACGGTGTGGCCAAGCTCATGGGAGACGCCATCGCCGAGGAGAAGCAGAACGTGGTGATCGGCACGCCGGCCTACATGTCTCCCGAGCAGGCCTCGGCCCGCGAGGTGGATCACCGGGCGGACATCTACTCGCTGGGCGCCATGATGTACCGGGTGCTCTGCGGCCGGCCGGTGTTCGAGGGTTCCTCCATCCAGGAGTACGTCAAGAAGCACCTGCAGCAGGCCCCCATCCCCCCCAACCAGGTCATCGCCGACATCGGCGGCAAGATTCCCCCCGGGCTGGAGAACGTCATTCTCACTTGCCTGGAGAAAGACCCCGCCGACCGCTTCCAGTCGGCGAACGAGCTCCGCCTGGCTCTGGTGGGGATCCGCGAGCACGTCTCCGGCGATACCGACCCCACCCGGCCCGACTACATCGAAATGGGCAAGCAGGCCAGAAAGCGGCCCTTGCTCTGGTTCCTGATGTTCCTGCTGGTGGCCGTGGCCGCCGCGGCCGCCACCATCTACTTCTTCAACCAGCGCGGCCGCCCGGAGCCGGCCGCCAGCGTTACCCGGGCTCCGCCGCCGCCGACGCCCGTGAAGCCGACGCCCCCTCAACTGGCGGAAATCAACCTGGTATCCATGCCCCTGGGAGCCGAGGTATTCCGGGCAGACGACCCCGACGAGAAGACGCTGGGCGTTACCCCATTTAAAACCCGTTTTCCCAGGGAAGATGGTACTATTAACCTGGTATTCAGGTTGGAGGGTTACAAGCAACATACCGTCACACTGGAAACGTCCAAAAACTCAGGCTACTTTGCCAAGATGGTAGCGTTGAAGGGCGTCAGCAAGAAGCGTAAAGGCACCAAGAAGAAGGCAGACAAACAGCAACCACCGGACACCAAGAAGAAAGTCGACAAGACCCACACACTGGATCCGTTTGCGAGGTAGTCATGTCTGGTATCCGAGGATTAAGTGTCTGTGTCGCCATCCTGGTCACGGCCTGGCTGGCTGGAGACGTCCAAGCGACATTGAATTGTCCCAGTCGATCCTCCCCCGAAGCGCAGTTGCAATCCGTTGCCAAGAAAAAAAGGAAAAAGCGCCGGAGGCGCAAGAAACGCAGGAGAAAGAAGCCGGTCGAAGATCCCGCCACCGCCGCGGCCAAGCAGCACTATCAGCAGGGCGAGTCGGCCTTCGCCCTGGGCGACTACGACAAGGCCCTGGAGGAATACTCCGCCGGCTACCAGCAGAAGCCCCTGCCGGCCTTCCTGTTCAACATCGCCCAGTGCCACTGGAACATAGGCGACGCGGCCAAAGCGGTTTCGAACTGGGACAAGGCCATCGAGAGCTACGATCGGGCGATGTTCTTCTACCGGAAATACCTGACCGAGGCCAAGGACGATCTGCGCAAGGAAAGCATCGAGGACATCATCGCCAAGCTCGAAACCACCAAGTCCGAAACCGAGGAGATGAAACGCCAATCCCTGGAAACCGACCGGGTCCGCAAGCTGGCCCTGGCCGAGGAATCCCGGCGCAAGCAGGAGGAGGCCGCTGCCAAGAAGGCCGAGGCCGCCGCCCTGCTCGAGCAGACCCGCCTGGCCAAGATGAAGGAAGAAGAGCCGGTATACAAGAAGTGGTGGTTCTGGACGATCGTCGGCGTGGTGGTCGCCTCGGGCAGCGGCGCGGCGGTGTATTTCCTGTCCCAGGACAGCGGCGCCTCGATTCCCCCGGGCAGCCTGGGTCCCGGCGTTCTGGACTGCCGGGAACTGCCCTGCTCATTCTAGAGACTAATTCTCTTCGTCCTGTATCTGTTTTTCCAGCGAGCGGACCGCTTCGCGGGCCAGCTCGTTCTCCGGGTTGCACTCCAGGGCCCGGCAGAACTCCTCCAGGGCCCGGTCCAGCTCGCCGTTGCGGCGGGAGATGTATCCCAGGTAGAGGTGGGCGGGATCGTAGCTGGGGTTCATGACGATGGCGGTCTCGAACGGCTCGCGGACTTCCCCGGACAGCTGCTCGTCCTCGGGAACCTCATCCAGCGCCTGGAAATAGGTAGCCAGTCCTAGCTTGTGGTAGTAGCTGGGCTCCACCGGGTACATGTCGATGGCGGTGGAAAACAGCTCCTGGGCCTCGGGGTATCTCCGGGTGCCCAGGGCCAGCTCCCCCTTCTGGGCCTCGATATCCGCCAGTACCCGCGGCGGAACCGCCCTCTCGGTCCCGTCGTTTTTCTCCAGCGCCTGCAGGTAGGCGGCGCGGTTCTTCTCGTCGGACAGCTCCCGGTAGGCCACCGTGGCCCGGTCGAGCAGCTGCCGGGCGAAATCGCGGTCTTTCTTTCCCGGATAGATGGAATCCACGTCGTGCAGGTAGTAGGTCTTGAGCAGTTGGTAGAAGGCGCTCTGGATCTGGCCCGGATCGGCGTCCCGCTCGATGCCCAGCACCGAGAAATGGTCGGCCCGGTTCAGGCTGAGCACCTTTTCGGCCAGCTTGGGGCTGGCCTGCTCGTCCTCGACCGGCGCCGGCTCCAGCTCGGCGACAACCTCATCCTCCTCGGGCCGAGCCTTCTTGGGCGCGGGAATGACTCCGGGCAGTCCGGCCGGGGGCCGTTCGATCCCCGAGGCATCCACTCGTCCCAGCGCGAACAGCGCGTAGAGAATGCCTAGCAGTTGCTCGAAGTCGTCTACTATTTCCCGGAAGGCGTCCAGCCCGGCCCCGTTTCCGACGGCCTCGAGCAGCCGGGATTCCAGCGGCTGCGCCTCCAGGTCAAGCTCGACCAGGCCTTCCCGGACGGTGAACACCGTCTGTTCGTCCACCGGGAATTCGGCCATGGTGCGCTCGAGCGAATACCCGCCGCGTATGCCCGCGAACATCATCTCGGTCGGATCCAGCCGGGCTACGACCAGGCCGGGAGGAACCAGCTTGTCCTGCAGCTCGAAATCGAAGTCGCCCATCTTGAAGCAGTTCAGCAGCTTGCTGCGCACCTGCAACTCCAGCGCCGATAGCACCTCGGCGGGCTGGAGGAATCCCATTGACACCAGCAGCTCGCCGCAGCTCTTGTGGGTCTCCACCATCTCATCCAGCAGCCGGGCATAGTCCTCCGCGGACAACCGGCCTTCCTGGAGCAGGATGCGCCCCAGGGTCTCTTCCTGCAGACCGGAGATCACGTTGACCGGCATGCCCTCGAAGAAGATTACCGAGCGCTGCACCTTGCCCTCGCGCAGCCTGAGAGACCCTTCGAAGCAAGACTCGGCCAGGGTGCCGAGAAGATATGGAAACCTCTTTCGTCCGGAGCCCATGCTCAACCCTTGTCAGCGCCCAATGTACACCTTTTCCCCGGTAAGGTCGACGTAGACCCCGCCGTCGTCCATCCGGGACAGGTCCGCCAGCTGCTGCATGGCGTCGGGGGTCAGGCGCGCCCGGTCGTCGTCGAGAACCCGGCAGTACATCACGCCGCGCTCATCGGTTTCAAAGCCACGGACGTTCACCAACCCTTTGTCGCCGGTGTTCAGGGTAACCAGAAAGGCCCGGGCCTTTTGGTCGAATTCCAGGGTCTCCACGAAGTAGGCGGTGTCCTCCACTTCGAAATAAACGTGTTCTTCCTTGCCGTCGTAGATGTTGTGGAGATAGTAGCGGCCCTGCTCATCCTTGCGAATGGCCCGGTGAAAGAAATCGATGATCTTGCGGTTCGAGAAAAACTCTCCCTGGTGGATCCACCGGCCGTCCTCCTTGAGCCGGATCTCGCTCTCCTCTTTCGCAATGATCCGCACCAAGCCGCTCACCTCTTTTTGGGCACGCTGTAGTAACGCGCCGGATAGGGATCTTTCGGCGAGTAGACCGACTTGCGCGCCACCGACTTGAGCTCCCGGTGCCAGTACCAGTCCTCCAGGATCAGGCGATAGGTGCGCCCTTGCACGAGCTTGTCGATCGAAGGCAGAACCTTGCCGTTGTTCACCGCCCAGTGAACCACCACGATCGACTCCTCGTCCAGCTCACCCTCGATCACCTTCTTGGGGGTGTATACGTATTCCACCAGGCAGTTCTTGTGGCGCCGGGCCTGGTTCATGTCCAGGGGGGTCTTGGCCTTGAGCCGGGCTTCCACCACGATGCGGGGTATGCGCTTGGGCGGCCCGGGATCGCGCCGGGTTTCCCCGTGGGTCCTGAAAATCCTGGCCAGATTGTACTTGCGCAGCTTGACCCTTTTCCCGGATATGCTGGGACCGCCGTTCGGCGGAACCGGACGCTTGGTCCGGAGATCCCGGGAAACAAAAAGATCCGGGAAGTTAGCGGTCTGTTCGAACGTGACCCGCGTGGCCCTCGAGGCCGAGAACTTGATGATGAATGCATCCGCCGGCCCCCGGTAATCACGCTTGAGCTTGCGGTAGACCTCGGACTTCATGGCGATGTAGTCGTTGTGGTTTGACCAGTGCCAGTTGTGCCAGCCATGCTGCGGGTAGATCATGTTCTTGGCCCAGAACACCACCCGGTTGCGGATATCCCTGTCGATGATCGACATCTTGTAGTGCCCGTCGTGGTTGGTGGTCATCCAGTTGCCGTCGGGGCTGATTCCCGCGCAGCATCCCGCCGCGAATATCCGGTGAATCTTGGAATCCAGCTCCATCACCACCAGGCGCCGCAGGGTGGCCCAATCTCCCCGGCCCTGCCAGCGGGACACCAGGTACCGGCCGTCCCCGGTCAGCTGCAGCTCGCGGTTGAAGCGGCCGGGCAGCCCCAGGTCACGGACCTCGCCGGTGTGAATATCCACCGAGACGATGGTCCCGCCCTCGTGGATAAACACGATTTGGCGGTTATCGGGGTGGAAATCCAGCGGACAGGTACCGCGCACCCCCAGGGACACCGCCCCGTGGCAAAGCTCCCGGGCTCCGCTTCCGTCCGGCTTCACCAGGTAAATGGACCCCACCGCCCCGTCCTCCGGCTCGCCCTTCTCGTTGCGGAAAACGGCCAGGTGACGGCCATCCTGGCTCCAGCGTGCGCAGACCCCCTCGGTGACGGTCTCGGCCTTCCATTCCCCGATCTGGATCTTGTCGATCATCCAGACGGACTCGTCATCGGCCTGGCGCGGCGGGCGGGCGTAGACCATGAATCCTTCGATCTCTTTCGCCAGCCGATCCAGCTTGCGGCGTTCCTTGGCGCTGGCCTTCTCCGGATAAGGATCAGCCTGTGCGCCCGCGACCAGCGCGAGCAACAGCCCTGCTGCCGTTAAGGTGCGAAACGTTCTCATAGCGAAAAAGAGAAGCTGAGAGCCAGCAGGTGGGAAACCGTGGAGTAGTGCCCGTTGGCCTTGCCCAGCGGGTTGCCGGTGGGATCCTCCCTGCCCACGTCGTTGTCTTTCTCAACGCCCCAGAACGCCAGCATGTAGCCGACGTCCACCTTCCAGAAACCCCCGTGGTAACCCACCCCGGCGCAGAACTGGTCCTGGCGCCCGTCCGGCAGGCTGGGCTCCAGGGTGCGGGCGGGCACCGGGCTGAAGCTGCTGGCGTAGCCGGCCCTCAGCACCACCGCGTCGGTCAGCAGATACTCGGCACCCAGCGAAACCTGCCAGGAGGTGCCCCAGTCGGCCTCGATGGGGTCCAGTTTCAGGTCGCAGGCCTCCGCCTCCACGCAGTCGAACTTCACGTCCAGTTCGTCGTAGCTGGAAAACAGGGTGACGTAGAAATCCAGAGCCACCCGCAGACGCTCCACTCCCAGAAAGGCCAGGCCGAAGTTCATGTTGATCGGCAAATCGATGGTGACGCTGCCGCCGGTCTCGGCCGGAATTACAGTCGACAGAACCTCCAGGGCCCGCCGGCCCGCCGGGTTGAAGGAGAATTTGGCGGTCCCGGAAATCGGCAGGCTCACCCCGCTGCGCAGCGAGGCCCCCAGGGCCAGCAGGCCGGGAAGCTCGGCGTACAGGGCCAGGTTCCACCCGTGACCCATGGCATCGCCGGTCATGCTCATCTGGCCCTCGGCTCCCAGCACCGCCGGGTCGGAGGACAGCCGTTCGGCCACCCGCAGGTCGACGTGCTGCTCCAGCAAGGCGGTGGCGTAGACGAAGTTGTAGCCCGCCGCCACCGAGAGCTTCAGCCGGTCCTTGAATCCGGCCAGCTCGGCCACGTCCACCGCCACCACCGGCTGGTTGAAAAAGGTGGTCATCTCGCTGGCGGTGGTTATGAAACGCCCGTCCCAGTCGCCGGGCCAGTGGGTGCCCAGGCCGAAGGGATTGTTCAGCCCGTAACCCACCGAGATCCCCGTCTTGGGGATCTTGTAGGCTACGTACAGGTGAATGGGAGTCCAGAACTTGATCTTGGCGTCGGCGTCGTTCAGGCCGTCGTTGACATCCACCACCTCCCCGGTGTAGCGCGTGTAGGTGCGCGGGGGAACCGGGTTCCCCGCCGCCTCGTAGTGCACGTAGGGCAGGATGCCGGTGGTGCCCACCTGCAGCTGCAGGCCCTCCAACTCGGTGATGGCCGCGGGGTTGAAATACAGCGCGTTCACGTCGCCGGTCATGGCGGTGCGGGCATCGGCCATGCCGGTGGCCGAGGCGCCGTGCTCGTAGATCAGAAAACCCCCGGCCCCGGCCCCAAAGGGAACCAGCAAGACCGCCAGAATCATCAGCTGAGCGAGATTCTTCATGGCGGAACTATTCCTTTTTCTTTATTCCGAACAACGAACGTTTCTTGGAGGCCTTGGCCTTGCGGGAATTGTACAGTCGCAGCTCCCGGGCGGTTTCTATGTCGGTGGGGCGGATCGAATTGGCCTTGGAAAGATGCATCTCGTACTTGTCGGCATCCTCGATCAACCGGTAGATGGTCGCCAGGTAGCGGTTGACGAAGAAATTACCCGGAACCGCCCGGTACATTTCCTCCAGCGCCAGGCGAACCTCGTGCAGCTTGTCCTGCTTGGGCTCTTTGGCGGCCACGTACCCGAACCACAAGAACCGGGCCTGGTATTCCGAGTTCTTGGGATCCATCTCGTGGGCATCCTGCAGATGCTTCACCGCCTGGGAATAATTCTTCTTGTTGATGAATACCCGGGCCTTCTCGTACTCCAGCAGGGCCGCCTCGGGATCGGCCGGCACGCTCCGTCCCGACTGCTTGGCCGAAGAACGCAGGAATGCCTTGCGCCGGTTGGGATCGATCAGCGTCTGATGGGCTTCGCTGAGCTTGGTGAAAACAAACTTCATCACTTCCTTCACGTCCGGGTCGGCGTCGGCCGGCAGGCGGTCGGGATGGAACTCCTTGGTCATCTTCAGGTAGGCCGACTTGACCTGCTCCGGGGTGGCGTCGGCGGAAATCTGCAGCAGCTCCAGCAGCTTCTCGGCCTTGATCTGCGCCACCTTCTCCTTGAGCCTTTGTCTGAACTTCTCGGAAACCTCGGGTTTGGGTTTCTCCGTCCGGGGCACGGGCGGATTCGCCGCCGGAGGCGGTTTGATCGCTTTGGCGGATGAGGCCTCGGCGACCTCGAGCATTCCGCAGCAGTGCAGCACCAGCAGCAGCATCATCGCCGAAGTCTCGCCCGACTTGGCCTCCTTGACGAACTCCCCCGGCGAACGGTACTCCCCGAGCAGCCCGAGATCGGCCTGCTCGTCGGAAGGCAACTCCAGCAGGCCCTGGCGCCCGGCGAACTGCTCCGAGACCCGGCAGGCCTTGCCCGCGAGCAGGTCTCCCAGGATTATCTCCAGCTCCTCGGTCTGGTAGCAGTTCTTGATTCCGTTGTAGATCACCGGGTAAGGATGCACCCGGAAGGGCTGCATCTTCCCGGGGATGGTCTCGCCCTCGGCGAAGCGGTATGAGCCGCTGGTGACGTTGAAGAGCTCGGTCAGCTTGCGGATCAACTGCACCGACAGCGCCTGGGCGAGCTGCTCCTGGTTGATCTTGCCCATCTCCAGCAGGACCTGCCCACGAAGCTTGTTGGTCTTGGCCATGATCATCAACGACTCGTTGAAGGTGGCATCGTCGATGAGCCCCAGCTCGCGCATAACCATGCCCAGGTACACCTCGGAGTTGGGAATGTTCACCCCAGCCGGGAAGCCCTGGTCGAACCACACCCAGGTCTTGCTCTCCCCGCTTTCTATATGCAGCGTCCCGGAGAGGTTCTTCTCCAGAGCCTGCGCCAGCAGCATGGGCAGCGGACGGCTCTCCAGCTGTCCTTCGCTCTTGAATTCGGGCAGGGTCATATGTCGCCCAGTCTATGCGTTACATCCGCCATGTGCAAGACGCTAGAACACGTATCCCACGCCGGCCATCAGGGTGAAATGGTACGACTCGATGGCCTTCACCTTGGCGTTGGTTATGCTGGTGCCGGCTATGGTGAGATCGACGCGATCCTCGTAGTCGACCGGCTGGGTCAGGTTGAAGCCCACCCGCAGGCTGATGGGGATGAACAGCTTCCAGACCTTGAGGTTGATCCCGAAATCCACGTCCAGAAAGGTGTCGCTGGTTTTCTCGGCATCGTACAGGGCATTGAGCGTCTGGTCGGCGGCCTGCTTCTGAGCCGGGGTCATGGAGGTGTGGTAGTCGAAGTCCACGCTGGCGCCCAGGCCGACTACGAATTCCGGGCCGACTCCCAGGCTCAGCTCGGCGTTGCCCATGGGCAGAACGCCTTTTACCAGCACCGGGATGCGGATCTGCTGGTAGCGGGTGTTGTAATCGTACTCGAAGCCGCCGTAGTCCTCCTTGGCGGCTCCCGCGGACATCAACATAGCAGCCATCAACATGATTACTTTCATCTAGAATTCTCCCTGCACGAACAGTATCACCCGCCGGCCCAGCAGGTCTCCCCCGTGGTCGATGTCGTTGGGAAAGGCGATGGCGCTCTCCTCCCGGAAACCGGTCCCCAGCAAATCGAAGGCCTCCACGCCTGCGGTCAAAGAAAACGGTTTGGCGGCCAGGGTCCAGGCAAAACGGGCATTGACGAAGAAATAGGCATCGATCGGCAGGTGTACCATTGACTCGATGACGCTGTCGGGATTGCCGATGTTCCGGTAGAACTTGCTGGTGTAATATCCCCGGAGCGAAAGTTTCCAGCCGTCCGCACCCTTCATATCGACGCCGGCCGCAAAGCGGAAAATCGGCTCGCCGCGGCCGAACCTGTGGATCACGGCGTCGTAAACCTGCCGGTAGCCGGCGACGAACAAGAGTCGCGTATTGTCGGTGGGCCACGCCATGATCTGGAGGTCGAGGTCGTGCCCGTCGTCCCCGCGCTCGTCGTTTCTGTGGGTCAGCATTCCCGGGCTGTTGATGTCCGGTATCAGGAACCCACCAATGTTGTCGTACTGCATCTGGCCGGGACGGAAGCTGAACCCGATGTTGTTACGGTACCAGTTGAAGGCGAAATCGATCTTGACGTGTAATCGGTGATCCAGAAAAAAGACACCGTAGCCCAGCTCCACGCTGTCGATGGTCTGGTTTTTCAGGTCGGGATTGCCTACATCCAGTCGGGTGAAATTGAAGGGGGGAGTCTCGATCAGCTTCATGTCCATCGAGGACTCGAAAAACGTGGGTTTCAAGAACGCGTGGGCATAGCCCACCCGGATGCTGTGATCCTTGCCTGGCAGGAATACCAGCGCGGCGCGGGGGCTGAAGGTAGAGTCGATCCGCCCGATGTCCGGCATTCTATTGTGGTCGAACCTCAAGCCCAGGGTCATGACCAACCGGGGAATCTCGCTTTCGAAAAGACTCTTTACGATGGCGCTCAGGTCAACCTCGTCCTGCAGGAATAACCCGATCCGGTGCTCGTACTGGTCGGGATCGACGAAGATCTCTCCATGGACCCCGTTGAACACCCACTCGGCACCGTAGGTAAAGCGATTGTGGAACAGTTCGGCTCCGTGCTGCGCCTGGACGGCTATTTTGTCGAAGTGACCCACGATGGGAGGCGCCCGGGCCAGCTCCATGCCCAAGTCCACATAGTACAACCGCATGTCGATTTCCGCGTCCAGAGCCACACGGTTGTAGGTCGCCTGGACCATCAGGTCATCAAGCTCTAACCGCAGCCGACCGTAGATGTCCTTGGCATCGTGAAGGTCTACCTTGCCCATGTCTGAATGTACCAACCCGTTTCCCTGATAGGCCCCCGCCTCCAGCA
>Ga0272442_10005783_pt1 | contig 16430 bp, 22 predicted proteins | sample SSMForm2O_FD_200262 | JGI IMG/M metagenome (GOLD analysis project Ga0272442, IMG submission 200262) | Marine sediment archaeal communities from Little Sippewissett salt marsh, Falmouth, MA, United States - SSM-Form-2O | ecosystem: Environmental > Aquatic > Marine > Wetlands > Sediment ...
AGACATCTCTACAACATCTTTATCTGCTTTAAGTTTTTTTGCCAATAATAAAGCATTTTTTACAACTGGAATTATATGGTATTTGAAGTCTCCTTCTTCATACTTTTCTTTTATTAAATTTAGTGTTTTTTTATCCATAATTCCAACAATGAAATGGGCTATAAAAATCTATTCAATTATCTAAACTGTCTAGAATATCTTAAGTGTCTAAAATGCCCCTGCCGGGATTTGAACCCGGGTCCCAGCCTTGAGAAGGCTGTATGCTTGGCCTCTACACTACAGGGGCATAAATCTAATTAAGAAAAAGTGTTTTTAAACTTATTTAAAAAGATAATAATTAATTTAAATTTGTATTAGTAACCTCTATTCTCTTTTAATTCATATTTATATTAAAAATCTATTATTTAATTTATTAATTAGAAAAAGTTTTATAAAATCCTCTCTTTTAAAAATTTTTATATGTCAATCCTAAAGTTAAATAATCAAGCAACCTTGAAAACTTTATAGCCTTTTCTTGCTTTATCACTTATTTTAATTCCTATTTCATCACCAGGCTTTGCACTTTCTACATTTTTATGATGAATCTGCATACTATCAATAACTTCTGTAAAATCTTTATCTCCACCAACAATTCTTATTGTGTCTCCTATTTTTATTTCATCTGTTAATTTTATTGCAGCCACACCTACATGCTCAAAAAAATTACTAATAACTCCTATTTGTTCGTCTTCCATTTTATGTATTTTATTATAAAGAATAAATAGTATTTAAATTTTATCATAAAAAGTATGTAATATATTTTTTACAAAACCGAAAGATTTAAATATTATATGTAATATATTTTTTACATGAAACAAAAAACCAAATTAAGAGAAAACTGGAAATTAGGATTTTTTGGTTTTTTTGCATTTTTTGCAATTCCAGGAATAATAAGAAAAGAGCTTATTTGGCTCTCTTGGTTAGTTTGGCTTATTTGGTTTATTTATTTTATACCTATTAAAAATGAAAAAAAATAAAAAACAATTTGTATGGAGATATGGATTTGCATTAATTGTAATTCTATCTGGATTATTATTAACTTATTTTAATATAGGTAATGAATTTTTAGGATTTTCATCAGTTGGAACCTGGCTTCTTTATGTAGGATTTTTAATGATTGCCATAGTAACTCTCCAAACATTATCAAATAAAAAAAGAATTATTGATGAAAGAATGGAATATATTGCTTCAAAATCAGGAAGAATTACTTTTTTAGTGATTATATTAACATCCTTTGCTATAATGATTATAGATGGAATAAAACCAATAACAATATCTTATTCTTATTTTATGAGCTATTTTATTTGCGGAATAGTCTTAGTTTATTTAATTTCTTATAAGATACTTCTAAGATATAGTTGATAATATGAAAACAAGAATAAAAGAATATAGAAAAAAGTTTAGGGTAACTCAGGAAGAGTTGGCAGATAAAGTTAAAGTCACAAGGCAAACCATAAATGCATTAGAACAAGGAAGATATAATCCTTCATTAGAATTAGCATATAAAATAACAAAAGCATTAAAACAAAAACATATTGAAAATGTTTTTAAAATTTAATTATAAATAGCCCTGCCAGGATTCGAACCTGGGTCACCGGGACCAGAACCCAGCATACTTGACCACTATACTACAGGGCTTTAAATTATAAACAACTTAGAAATAAAGAATTTATAAAATTACTCTTTTAGTAGTTTTTCTTAATAATCTTCTTTTCAAAGAATCATTAGAAAATTCAACAGAATCATTAGGATTACCTAATAACCTATATAAATCACTTGCTCTATAATTTCCTTTTTGATTATAATGTCTTTGCATCTCAACAACCCAATCAGAAGGAGGCAATTTTTGTAATTCTATTTCTACCTTATTACTAAAATCAGAATCTCTAATTAAGTATCCTTTTTTATTCATAATAAAATAGAGTAATTAGAGATTATAAATATATATAAAATATTTATTAATAAAAATCTAAAGATTTATAAACCAAATTTTCAATAAATCTCTATGAAAAGATCAAGTAGACGTTGGAAAAAGAAAAGACAAATGCGTTGGAAATGGCAGAGAAAAAGAATTAAAAAAGTTAAGAGAAAGAGAAAACAAAGAAGAAAGAAATAATTCTTAGTTTTAAATGTTTATAATCATCTAATATAACAATATTTAAAAAACAATTTTCCATTTTTATGAAATGGAAAACGAGGTTTCTATTTGGACTGAAAAATACAGGCCTAAAAAATTTGAAGAAGTAGTAGGACAAGAAGATATCATTAAAAAGGTTCAAAACCTAACTAAATCCCTTAATATACCTCATTTATTATTTGCAGGCCCTGCAGGAACAGGAAAGTCAACATTAGCATTAATTGTTGTAAAAGAGCTTTTTGGTCTTCATTGGAAAGAAAATTATTTAGAATTAAATGCATCAGATGAAAGAGGAATTGATGTTGTAAGACAAAAAGTAAAAGATTTTGCAAGAACAAAAGCATTAGGAAATGTTCCTTTTAAAGTAATTTTCTTAGATGAAGCAGATGCATTAACAAAAGAAGCTCAACAAGCATTAAGAAGAACAATGGAAAATTATACTTCAACATGCAGATTTGTAATGTCTTGCAATTACTCTTCAAAAATAATTGATCCAATACAATCAAGATGTGCAATTTTTAGGTTCAAATTATTAGAAAAAAAAGATATAGAAAAAAGAATTAAATATATTGCAGAAAAAGAAAATCTCCAAATAGGTGAAGAAGCAATTGAAACTTTATATGAAAATAGTGAAGGAGATTGCAGAAGAGTAATAAATTTTTTACAGGCATCAGCATCAATCTCTTCAAATATAACTCCTGATTTAGTTGATACATTAGCTTCAAGTGCAAAGCCTGCTGATATTAAAATAGTTTTAGAATATGCATTATCAGGAGATTTTCAAAAATCAAAAGAAAAACTTTTAGATGTTATGTTAAAAGAATCTATTGCAGGAACAGATGCTATAAAAGCAATACAAAGAGAAATATGGAATCTGCAAATAGATGATGAGCTTAAAGTTCGTTTAACAGAAAAAACAGGAGAAATAGAATTTAGAATTGTTGAAGGAAGTGATGAATTTGTTCAATTAGAAGCATTATTAGCAGGATTTGTCCTCGCTGGAAAAGGAATTATAAAATGATCCCCTTAATTGAAAAATACAAAGTAAAAAAATTATCAGATATAAAAGGACAAGATTTAGCTATTCAGGAAATTAAAAATTTTTTAAGGGTTTTTCCAAAAAAAAGAGCAATAATCCTTAATGGCCCTGTAGGTATAGGTAAAACTTCTTTAGCAATTGCTATTGCAAATGAACTTAATTTAGAATTATTTGAATTAAATGCAAGTGATTTAAGAAACAGGAAAAAATTAGAAGAAATATTAAGACCTTCTATTGAACAAAGATCTTTATTTAAAAAAGGAAAAATAATTTTAATGGATGAGGCAGACGGGATAACTGCAAATGATCGTGGAGGTTTGCCAGAGTTAATTGCATTAATTGAAAAAACATCCTACCCAATTATTATAACTTCAAATGATATATGGAATAGAAAATACTCTTTATTAAGAAAAAAATCTCTTTTAATTAATTTAAAAGAATTAAAACAAGAAATAATAATCAATATTATAAATGAAATTTTAAAAAAAGAAAACAAAAAAATAAACACAAAAACAATAGAGATTATTTCAAAAAAATCAAGAGGAGATGTAAGAGCGGCATTAAATGATCTCCAGACATTATTATATTTAGGTGAAGAAGAATTTATTTCAGATATCTATGAAAGAGAAAAAGAAGAAGATATTTTTAATGTTATGAAAAAATTATTTCAAGAACCAACTAAAAAAGAAACCATTTCTATATATAATTCTTTAAAAATGGAATTAGATGAGATTCTTCTTTGGATTGAAGAAAATATTCCAAGAGAATATCAAAACGAATCATTATATAATGCTTATAATTATTTAAGTAAAGCAGATTTATTTAAAGGAAGGGTTTATAGACAACAATACTGGAGATTTTTATTATATCAAAACTTCTTCCTCTCAGCAGGAATCTCTTCTTCCTCAAAAATAAAAACTAAAAAATTTGTAAAATATCAAAGACCTACAAGAATATTAAAAATCTGGCTATCTAATAGAAAAAATGCAAAAAAGAAATCTATAGCTACAAAATATGCAAAAATAACTCATATTTCAAAAAAACAAGCTCTTAAAGACTTTTTTTTAATATCTTTAATAATTGATGAAAAAACAAAAAATAAAATTAGATTGGAAAATGATGAAAGAGAATATCTAGAAGAATTTAAGCAAAATACTTTATCTAAAATTAATTAATACATAACAAAGCACAATATATTTTTTATAAATTTTTAGAATTATCTATAAATCTTTTGAAAATTAATCAATTTTTTCTATATTCCCAAATTTTCCAGAAGTAAGTTTCATTTCTCCTTGAAATTCAGAAACATAACCATTTATTATTTTTATTTTATCCCCTTGTTTTATTCTATTAATATCTTCATTCCATAATGTTAATTTAATAGAACCAGAATCATCTTCAAGAATTGCTTCTGCAACATTTAAATTTCTTCCAAATTTAACAAAACTCTTAACTTCTCCAATTTCTTTTACAACTCCTTCAACTTCAACATTTCCTTGTCTTGGTGTTAATTCAGAAATTTTCATTTTAACAATTACCAGAAGCACCACCACTATTAGAATTTAAAGTTGTTGAACATTCTTCAGGAGCATTATTAAATGCTGAGCAAACAGCAGTTTTAAAAGATTCTGCATTTCTTGCAACATTTACCTTAACACCATTAATAACTAAACTTGGAGAGCCAGTAATACCATATTCAGAAGCAAGATTAGAATCTTTTGCAATTAATTCATCTCCTCTTTCATCAACACAAGACATAACTTCTCCATCATTAATTCCTAAGGATTTCATTATTTTTATTGATTCTTCTTCATTACATTCAACATCTCCTGATGAACCACATTTAGGATAAACAGTTTCTACAAAATTCTTAGCATAATCCCAATATTTATCTTTATCAACTTCTTGAATACATGCCTGTATTTTATTTTGTTGTGTTTCATATTCTCCATGTCCATCATAATATAAAACAGCTTCAAAATCAGCCTTTCCATTTAATAATAAAGCTACTTCTGCCAAAGGCCCTTGAGCCTGAACACCATAAGGACAATAACTCCAAATAAATAATTCAACTTTTGGTTTATCTGATTTTGGAACTTCAACTTCTTGGGTTTCTTCCTTATCAACAACATTTCCTGTTAAAGGAACAACTCCTTGAATAAGATAACCACCATCTTTTGTAACATAAACAGGAATTTGTTCTCCATTATAACTAACTAAAACCTCATATAAATTTCCAATTGATTCATGAGAAACATATTCTACTCCTCCGCCAACATTTGAATTTAAAAAATCAACAGCATTACTAATAGCATCGCTACTTGAAATTGCTCCGCCTGTAATTCCACCTCTAAAAACAATTATTAATAAAACCAAAATAACAATTCCTAATGCAATAGAAACAAACATCCAAGGATTATCATTAAACTTTTTCTTAATATTATCTAATTTATCAGGATTATTATCAATTTTTTCTTGAGTTTTTTCCTCGAGTTTCTCAGGTTTTATTTCATCCATTTTTATTTTAAAGAAATGGCTTTTAAAAACATTTTGGTTGTAAAAATTAATAAAAGTATTCAATTTTTCATAACATTAATAAATCACACATTGTTTTATTTATAGATAAAAAATGCCATATGATATTATAATAGGTAGGGATTCAGAAGATAAAAAAAGATTTGGTGATAAAGGTTTAATCTACTTAGGAAAAGGTTATGTAAAAATGGGAAATTACACTTCTTTATCTAATTCAATTTACCTTGATGTTATAAGAAGTCATGTAGTTTTAATAAGTGGAAAAAGAGGTTCTGGAAAATCTTATAGTATAGGAGTTATTGCAGAAGAATTATCAAATCTCCCTAATGAAGTAAAATCAAACATTGCTCCAATAATTTTTGATACAATGGGAATTTTTTGGACAATGAAATATAAAAATGAAAAAGAAATAGAATTATTAGAAAACTGGAATTTAAAAGCAAAAAATCTTCCAATAACAATCTGGGTTCCATTAGGATATTTTAAAGAGTATGAAAAAAGAGGAATACCTATAGATAAAAAATTTGCATTATCTGTATCTGAATTAGACATTGAAGATTGGCTTTCAATATTTAATTTAAAAATGACTGAACCAATCTCTGTATTAATACAAAAAATTTTATTTGGTTTTAATAAAGAAAATTTTGATTTAAATGATATTATTCAAAAAATTAATCAAGATAATGAATCAAATAATGAAATAAAAAAATCAGCAATAGCTCTTTTTAAAGCAGCAGAATCTTGGAAAATTTTTGCTGATAAAAATGAAAACCCTACTAAAATTGAAGAATTAATTTGTCCTGGAAAAACAACCATCTTTGACTTATCTGTTTATTCTTCTACTTCTTCTTTTAATGTAAGAGCTCTTATAATTGGTTTAATTTCTAAAAAACTTTTTAATCAAAGAATTTTAGCAAGAAAAAAAGAGGAAATAGAATCAATTCAAAGAGGATTATCTTATTCAAAAAAAGAAATGCCTTTAATTTGGATGTTTATTGATGAAGCACATGAATTTTTGCCATTTGATAAAGAAACTCCTGCAACAAATTCTTTAATTCAATTATTAAGAGAAGGAAGACAACCAGGTATTTCAATGGTATTAGCAACCCAACAACCAGGAGTCATCCATAGAGATGTTATGACTCAATCAGATATTGTAATAAGTCATAAATTAACAAATAAAAAAGACAGAGAAGCATTAAATGAAATTATGCAAACTTATTTATTAGAGAGCATACAAAAAACAATGAATAATCTTCCGTCTTTAAAAGGTTCTGCAATAATTTTAGATGATAATTCAGAAAGGCTATATTCAATAAGAGTAAGGCCGAGATTCACATGGCATGGAGGAGAAGCTCCAATAGCATTAAATAATGATTAAATTTAAATAACCCTTTTAATTTTATTTTAAATGAAGAAACGCTCTTTAAGGGGATTAGAGAAAAGAGAAAGATTAATTAGAAGATTGCAAAAAAGAGGAATAAAAAGAGAATCTGATGCAATAGTTTTATGTGAAAGACTAATTTTAGAAAAACAAAGAGGTAAAAAAATAAATCAGTTTACAGATTTAGAAGTTAGGAGGATTATCAGAGATTATCGAGCTATGCCTTTAGAATTTTATCATAAAAATTCTAAAACCTTAAGGAATTATGGTGATTTAGCAAAATACCTTCATGATTACGGCAATTGGTCAGAATTTTTATTAGAAATAGAAACAAAAAATAATTATGAAGATTTTTTTGGAGAAATAGAAACCCCAAAAAAAAGAGAACCTATAAAAATGCAAGGATATCTAAACACAATAGTAGCAGAATTAGAAACTATTGCTCAATTAACTAAAGTTAAATCTGCATATAATTAATTCGAAACTTTAAACTCAATTCTATATCTAAATTTATAAGGAGCAATATCTCCAGATTTAACAACCTCAACAAATTTTAATTTTCTTTTTAATTGTTTTGCCTCTTTTATTAAATTATTAATTAAATTATTAATTTCATCAACATTGCAAAAACCATAATAAAATAATTTTGTTCCTTTTTTTGAAGCCTTTAACCCTTGTTTTAAAAAACTTTCTTTTAAATTAGGTCTCGCCATTATAACAACATCAAATTTTTCCTTAGGGGTTTTTTTCTTAACATCTCCTTGAATAATTTCTATTTTATCTTTTGAGATTTTATTTAATTTTAAATTCTCTTTAAAATATTTACAGCATTCTCTTCCAATTTCAATACCAACAATTTTCTCTGGTTTTTTATTTTTATAGATAACAATAGGATAAACACCAATTCCTGCAAACATAACTAAAACTCTATCTTTCATTTTAATTTTTTCAGAAATTAATTTTCTTTCTCCTGCTAATCTTGGAGAAAAATAACATTTTTCAATATTAAATTTAAACCTACAATTATTTTCCTTATAATCTGCAATTAAATTTTTCTTTCCTAAAATATGCTTTGTTTTTATTGTTCTTAATCTTCCTTTTACATTACCAGATTTTTCAACTATTGTCTTAACACTTGGTATCTTTAAAATCTCTTTTCCGGCTTTTAATTTTTCTTTTTTGTTTAATTCATCTTTAATAATTGCAATGTTTCCTAATAAATCATACTTAACCATAAAATATTATATTTTTTTTAATTATAAATTTTACCTAAAAATTAATAATCTTTATAAAGAAGAATAAATATAAAAGACTATGAAAAAAAGAGTGTTATTTATAATTTTATTATTAATCCCATTAATTAGTGCATATTATTCTCCATCTTATTTATTAGAAGATGAATGGATACAATTTGGATTATTATTTGTAATTTCTTTTGCTTTAATTTACAAAGCAATAAGCAAAACTTTTGAAGACAATAAAGGGGTTTCATCTGTTATTTCCGGAGGAATTTCATTATTTATTGCATCAACATTAGTTAAACAAAATTTTCTAAATAATTATATTGGAGCAGATTTAATAGAAATGCTTGCTATAATTTCTTTAATTTCATTAATTGTTTTTTTTATCTGGTTTTGTTTTAGAAAAACATCAGAAGGAAGAAAATTCTCAAGTTTTAGATTTATATTAGGATTATTATTTATTATTATTTTTTCTCAATTTATTTATTCAATATTGCCTGAAAATGTAAAATATAGTTTTATAGGAGAAATATTCATAAAACTCCCAGATTTAGGAATAACTGGATTAATTATATTTATCATAGCAATTATTTTTATATGGATAATAAAAAGGACATGGACAAAACATAAAACAAAACAAGAGGCAAAATGGAAAAAACAAGGGGAAAACAAAGCAGAAAAAGCAAACAAAGCAGAAAAAGCAAACAAAGCAGACGAAGCAGACGAAGCAGACGAAGCAGACGAAGAAAAATAATAATAAGTATATTATTTATTTTATTATCTATAAATTTTATTTCAGCATATACTTTTGATTTTTATCCATTTTATTTATTTCAAAATGATTTAATAATGTCTGTAGCGATTTTTTCAATTTTATTTGCATTAATTTATTTTGCTATTAATAAATCATTAAAAGGAAATAGAGGAGTTGCATTAGTAATATCTCTTTCATTATCTCTTTTGATTACATTAATATTAGTAAGAAGAGGATTTCTTTATTCTTATACAGGAGATGAATTAGGCTCTTGGATTTTAATAGTTGCTCTTTTAATTGCAATTGGGTTTTTAATAAAAGTTGCATGGGAAAATTTTGGTAAAATAGGATTAGTAATCTCTGTAATTTTAATTTGGGTTTTGATAAACCAAACAGATTATGGTTATATTCCTCAAAGAATATTATATAGTGGGATTTACGAATTCATAAAAAATATATGGGGATTAATTATTTTGGTTATATTAGCTCTTTTAATCCCAAGTTTCAAAAAGAAAGAATCCCAAAGGATAAAATAATAAAATTGTTTGATTAATTTAAAACAAAGTTCTTTGTTTTGCCTTTTCTTTTAATTCATCTAACTTATCCAATTGATTATTAATTCTATTTTCTGAAAAATCATGTTTCATTAAAATTTGTTTTATTTTTTCTTTGTTTAATTTAGGAAATTCAATATTAATATCTTTAACTTTTGGATTTTCAATTTCATTGTAAATTGCTTTCCAATCAAAATCTAAATTATATTTTTCACTTTCCTTTATACTTTCAAATATTTTTTCTTTTGTTTTATACTCTTTAACTAATTGCAGTGATTTTTTAGGACCCAAACCCTTAATACCTCCTGGATTATAATCACTCCCACATAAAATACCTAAACATATTAATTGTTCCTGATTAATTTCTAATTCTTTTAAAATCTCTTTTAATTCAATAATCTGAGGATAAACTTCTCTATATCCTGATAAAGTTTTTCTTTTTTTAGATAAGCTTAAATTTTGTATTAATAAAGGTGCTTTAAAAATTAAGCAGTCATAATCCTGGCTTGAAACAGCATATACTTTTCCTTTTTGAGCCATATAACTTGCCTGTGCTTCTCCTTCGCTTGGAGCCTGAATAACTGCAATTCCCATTGCTTTTAATAATTCTTTGCTTTCATTTATTTTTTCTTCATCTAATCTTGTCTCAAATCTTGAATATTTTCCCATTAATTCAATATCTTCTTCTTCAACTGCTTTTTGATATTTTTCTCTCATTTCTTTTTTTATATTTTCTCTTTTTTCTTTTGTTTTGCCTTTTAATTTTGGAGCCTCTCCATCAAAAACATAAACTAATTTAACCCCTTCTAATATTAAATTCATATTTCTATAAAATAATCCAGATAAATGACTTGTAACTCTTCCATTAGAATCTTTTAAAGGAGTTCCATCTGGCTGTCTTATAGTTGTAAGAAATTGATAAATAAAATTAAATGCATCAACAGCAATGGTTTTGCCTTTTAAATCTGAAAAATTAAGTTCTTTTTTTGAAATAATATCTCCTATTTGCAATCCCATTAATAAAAATAATAAATAATATATAAAAACATATTGATTTTATTTTAAATCTAAAGATTCAAATCCTTGTACTACTCTTCTAACATCTTCCATATAATCTAATGGATTTTCTTTATGATATTTTGTTGAATATCTCTGAGCAATTTCATAAGCAACCATATCTTCAGTTACTCTGTCTTTTTCTCCTTTATCTAGTTTCCCTTTTTCAGCTTCAATTTCTGGAAATTCAAATGCAAATTTTTCTAAACCTCCAAAAGAAGTATTTAAAAGATGTGCTATTAATTTTGGTTGTAAATTATATTCCTCTTTACATCTAAAAAGATATCTTGTAACAGCTCTTGAAGGAGAAACATCTATAATTCCTCCTATTTTAGGAATACTTCCATAACCATTTACATTAACCCCTTGTTTAGGTAATGCAATTATATATCTTTTATTTTTTATCATTATACTAATATATCAATTAATCCTCCTTTTCCAGGTTCTTTTAATTTATTCTCTTTCTGATTTATTTTTTTATTTTCAGGATTATAACTTCCTTGTTTTTCTCTTCTTTCATTTAATTCTATTCTCTCAACAAAAGGAATATAATTATTTTTTATTTTCATAATCCTTTAAAAAAATCTTTATTTATAAAGGTTTCTATTGTAACTACTTGTTAATAACATCAAATTAAAAACTTATATTTAAATTCAAGAAAAATAATTTCTTTCAGTAACTAAAATATAAAAAGCCCCTTAGATATTATATAGTATGAAACTCCAATTTATCCCAATAGATTTTGATTCTATTGATATTAACAATCAAACCTATATCCAGATGTTTGGAAGAGATGAAAATAATAAAAAAATATGTGTAATTGAAAAATTTAATGATTGGTTCTATGTAACTAATTTAAAATTAAAAAAGAAAATTGAAAAAACCAAAATAGAAGGGATATCTCCATTAAAAATAGAAATAGAAAATAAAAATTATTTAGGGAAAAAAGTAAAAGCATTAAAAATTTATCTTCAATCATCTAAAATTTTAAATAAATTCTCTGAAAAATTCAATGGATTAGAATCAGACATAAATATAATAACTAAATATTTAATTGAAAAAAAATTCTCTCCATTAAATTGGTTAGAAGTAGAAGGAGAAATATTAAATAATTCTGAAGAATTAAGAGGAGTTGATAGAATGAATGTAGATTATGTTATTTTAGCAGATTCAATAAAATTAGGAAAAAATAAAAAATTCAAACCAAAAGTATTAGCTTATGATATTGAAACAGAAGAATTTGAAATAGGAAAAGGAAAAATTTTAATGATTTCATTAGTAGGTGAAAATTTTAAAAAAGTATTAACTTTTAAACCCTCTAAAAAAAATTATGTAGAATGTTTTAAAAATGAAGAAGAAATGTTAAAAGCTTTTATTAAATATATAAAAGAATATTCACCAGATATTTTAACGGGATATTTTTCAGATGGTTTTGACCTCCCGTATTTAAGAGCAAGAGCAGAAAAAAATAAAATAAAATTATCATTAGGAGTTGATAATAGTATTCCAAAATTTAAAAGAGGCAGGGTTTTATCTGGAAAAATAAAAGGTATTGTTCATATTGATTTATTAAAATTTATTCAAATAGCTTATTCCCAATATCTCCAGTCAGAAACTTTATCTTTAAATGAAGTAGCATCTGAATTAATTAATGAAAAAAAGAAAGATATTTCTCATATTGATTTAAATTCAAAAGTATCAAAAAAACAATGGGATGATTTTTGTGAATATAATCTCCAAGATTCTATAATAACTGAAAAATTATTTAGAAAAGTATGGCCTGATATTTTAGAATTTAGTAAAGTAATCGGAGAGCCAATTTATGAAATAACAAGAGGAGGAATGTCTCAAAATGTAGAAAATTACATTCTTCATAACTTATATAAATTTAATGAAATAGCAAAACTAAAACCAAACCATGATGAAATTTCATCAAGAATAAAAAGAGAAAAATATGAAGGAGCATTTGTATTTCAGCCAACCCCAGGATTATATGAAAATTTATGTTTTTTTGATTTCACAAGCATGTATGCAAGCACAATTGTAACATATAATTTAAGTTTATCAACTTTATCAAAAAAACCAACAAAAATAATCGCAGATATAAATGGAAAAAAATATTTCTCAGAAAAATCTGGATTTTTTCCAGAATTATTAAAACAAATAATTGAAAAAAGAAAAGAATTTAAAAAACAATATAAAGATAATCCAAATCCATTATTAAAAGCAAGAAGTAATGCATTTAAATTAATTGCAAATGCAGCCTATGGTTATCAAGGATTTTTTGCAGCAAGATATTATTGTTTAGAAGCAGCAGCAGCAACTGCTTATTTTGCAAGAGAAAGTATAAAAAAAGCAATAAAAGATTTTGAAAAAAAAGGATTTAAACCAGTTTATTCAGATACTGATTCAATCGCAGTTTTATTGGAAAATAAATCAAAAAAACAAGCATTATTAATTTTAAAAGAAATTAATAAAAAACTTCCAGGAATAATGGAATTGGAATTAGAAGATTTTTATAAAAGAGGAATTTGGGTTACAAAAAGAACAGGAGATTTTGGAGCAAAAAAGAAATATGCTTTAATTGATGAAAAAAACAATCTAAAAATAAGAGGTTTTGAAACAGTCAGAAGAGATTGGTGCAGATTATCAAGAGAATTACAAAATAAAATATTAGAATTAATTTTAAAAAATGGAAATGAAAAAAAAGCACTTGAATATGCAAAAGAAATTATTTTAAAAATAAAAAAAAGACAAATTCCACTAAAACAATTAATAATAAGAACTCAATTAAAAAAACCAATTGAAGAATATAAAGCAATAACTCCTCATGTAACTATTGCTAAAAAAATGAAAGAAAAAGGACTCCCAGCAAATATGGGCTCTCTTATCCAATATTATATAGCAGAATCAAAAAACAAAAAAGCATTAGTAAGAGAAAGAGCAAAACTACCCGATGAAAAAGGAGAATATGATATTAATTATTATTTAAAACACCAAATCCTTCCTGCAATTGAAAATATATTTGAAGTTTTTAAAATAAATATAAATGAATTAATAGAAGGAAAAAAACAAACATGTTTAGGAGATTTTTAGAATCTCAACCAAACAAATCTTCCAAGCCAAATTTTACAATATTATCTTCATTATCCTCTCTTATTCCCTCATTTAAATAATCAATCTTTCTCTGAGGGATATGACTTACTATTTCCTCCCAAGTTTTATTATTCTTTTTCATTTTTTGCAATTGTCTATAACTTAAAATTCTAAATACTTCCAGAGGAATTTTTAAATGATTATACTCTTCCATGGAAATCATTAATAAATCTCTTATTTATAAACCTATCCAATAGTTATTATCACAAAATTATATAAAAATTAATTAATCTTCAATAAACCTTATAGTGATTGTTATTAATAAGCTCCACTAAAGGACAGTTCTCTAGAGATAATTTAATAAACCTTCTAAACATTTTTTCTTCATGAGAAAAGAAATAAAAGAATTTATTAGAGATAAAAACAAAAAAACACTCATTTTCGCGAGAAATAAAAATATTGATGGAATTTCTGAATGGAAGAAAATGAGAAACCCCTTAATTCCCCCAATAAATTTTATAGTAATTACTTTTTTCAAACTTTGCCCTTCAATGAGATTGAAAAGATTTGTTTTTAGGAAAATTCTTGGCATGAAAATTGGAAAAAATGTTGGAATTGCCCCCTCAAATTTTGATAGCGTATTTCCAGAATTAATCTCAATTGGAGACAATTCAATTATTGGGAACAAAACCTATATTATGTGTCACGAATTTTCTCAAGATAAAATAAGGTTGGGCAAAGTTGAAATTGGAAAAAATGTTTTAATAGGGGGTTTTAGTGTTATTCGCTCTGGAGTCAAGATTGGTGATAACTCCACAATAGCAATGTGCAGTTTTGTAAACAAGGATATTCCTACAAATGAGATTTGGGGTGGAGTTCCTGCCAAAAGAATTAAGAAAATTTAGTTCACACTGCCCTTTCCCATAAAATAGCAATCGCTACTCCTTGACCCTAGACTTAACCCTCCTTGCAAGCTATCACAAAATTATATAAAAATTAATTAATCTTCAATTAAAGGAACAAAAACAAATCCTGGAAATTCTTTTATTTTATTTTCTCTATAATCTTTTTTTAAATAAATAATAGAATCCCTAACAGGAGCAACTAAAATTCCTCCATAACTTAATTGATTTACAATTTTTTGAGGAATCTCATTACAACTTGCTGAAATTAAAATCCTGTCAAAAGGAGCTTCTTTTTTTAATCCCTTACTTCCATCTCCATAAAATAATTTTATATTTTCTTTTTTATTTAAAATTTGAAAAGATTTATCAAATAATTCCTTAATCCTCTCAATTCCATAAAGTTTTGAACTGCAGATTTCATTTATTAATGCAAGAACATATCCTGAACCTGAACCAATTTCTAAAATTTTCAAATTATCTTTTAACTCTAATAAAGTCAACATAAATGCTATTGTATAGGGTTGACTTATTGTTTGCCCTTTTCCAATAGATAAAGGTGTATTTTCATAAGCAGATTTATGAAATTCTTTTGAAATAAAATCTTCTCTTTTGACTTTATTAAATGAATTTACAATTTTATCTGAAAACCCCTGTTTTTCCAAATAATTTAATAATTCTTTTTTATTCATTTTAAAATTATTTTAATTATTTTTTAATTGAAAAATAAAAATTCTTAAAGAAAAGAATGACTAATGGGGTTATTATTAATTCAGAACCTAATTGGAATATTTGGGATATAAAACTAGTCAAAAATAATGGGTTTTCTAAATTTTGTAAATAAAGAGGGTCTATGAATAAGTTCACAACCATTGTGAATGCTGAAAAAATAAAAGATATTCCTAAAACAATTAATAACATTAATAATCCATATCCAAGAGTTTTCCACCATTTCTTTTTTATTAAATTATAACTTCTATTAAGAGATTTTAAAACTCCTTTTTTTTCATTTAAAAGAACATAAGGTGCAACAATCCAATAAACATAAAAGATTATTCCTGGAATTATTAAAAGGAAAAAAAGCCCAATTAAAAAAATACTCTCAATAATTACAAACCAAAAATATTTAAAAAAATATTTTTTCCCTCCAGAAATTGCTTCTTTGAAATTCTTTTTTTTAGATAATGACAAATGAATAAAAGAGGTTATCATAAATATATTTAAGAAAAATAATAAAATTAAAAAAATAATAGAAACTATTCCTTTTTCATAATAATTTAAAGTAAAAAAAATAAAACTTGGAATAAACGCAAAAATAAAAAATAATTTAAAGAAAACATTAAAATTATTTTTATAATCTTTCCATGAATCTAAGAATAATTTTCCAAACCTCATATCTTATTAAAGAAAAAAGGGTTTTTAAATGTGTTTGTAATATATATTTTAAGAAATATATCTCTATATAAATTTTAATGTAAAAATAGAATTGTTTTATATCTATAACTCCAAAACACAATGTTTAATAAAACTATTAATTATTTCAAATTATGAAATATGAACCAAAACCTAAATTTATAGAAAGAATGAATCTTCTTTTAAAAGATAAAGAAGATGTTAAAGAATTTTTTGAAATAGCCAAAACAAAACCAAAAAAATCAATAAGAGTTAATACATTAAAAATAAATCCAAATGA
>Ga0272442_10005784_pt1 | contig 16428 bp, 18 predicted proteins | sample SSMForm2O_FD_200262 | JGI IMG/M metagenome (GOLD analysis project Ga0272442, IMG submission 200262) | Marine sediment archaeal communities from Little Sippewissett salt marsh, Falmouth, MA, United States - SSM-Form-2O | ecosystem: Environmental > Aquatic > Marine > Wetlands > Sediment ...
AAACTTTTTATGAGATTAGCTTGTTTTCCATCTATTTCTGTTTGTATCATAAAAAATGATAGTATTGTATGGCATAAAGGATATGGAAAAGCAAAATTTTTTCCTCCAATTAAACCTACGCTTGATACAATTTATCCAATTGGATCAATTTCAAAAACCTTTACTGCAACAGCATTAATGCAGTTATTTGAACAAGGAAAATTTGATTTAGACGACAATGTAAACGATTATTTGAATTTTGAGGTAAAAAATCCTAATTTTCCAAATGAAAATATTACCTTTCGAATGCTGCTTGCCCACCAATCTAGCCTGTCAGGATTAACACAGTATACACAAATTAGTAGTTTTATCTTTGACTTAAGATTCACATATTTGTTCTATAAGGAAAGATGCCTCTACCCCTATCCACTTATCAAAGAATTGATAACTACAGAGGGCTATCTTTATTGGCCAATTAATTGGGAAGATTATCCACCTGGGAAGAATTGTTCATATTCGAATTTTGGATATATATTATTAGAGCACTTAGTTGAGGTTTTATCAGGTGAATCTTATACTGATTATATAACTGAGAATATCTTTAAACCTCTAAACATGACAAACTCTAGTTTTTTTTATAAGGATTTAAACAGGAAAAATTTAGCATTTTCCTACTTTAATATTGGAAGAGTTTACATTAGGCTTCCATTTATAGATATCCCATATGGAATAGGTGGAATTAAAACCTCGATGCGGGAACTTTCTCACTATGCAATAGTTCATAAAGATGGTGGAATTTGGAATGGAAATAGAATTCTAAATGAATCTACTGTTGAACTTATGCACACACATCAATATCCAAATTATTCACTGGAAACAGGTCTTGGTGTAAAATTTGGCCTTGGATGGGGAATTCACCCCGGTCACGAAGGACATTATGGACATGTTCCGGGTGGTTCATCATTTTTGATTGTTAATAAAACCCATAATTATTCAATTGTTTTTTCAATAAATAATTATATTTTATTTTCAAAACCAATTGTTGCTTTCTCAATAAATAAAATAATGGATTTTTTCTGTTTGAAAGCAGAAAGTTATTAATTATATTTAAATTATTGATTATCAAATAGATCTGTACTCAAGTATCTATCTCCTCTGTCTGGAAATATTACAACTATTACTCCGCTTTCAGCATTTTTAGCAGTTTCTGTTGCTGCAAGCATTGCTGCACCACTACTCATTCCAACAAATATTCCCTCTTTTATTGCTAGCTTTCTTGTCATTTCAAATGCATCTTTTGTTTCAATCATGACTTCAATATCTATGTGTGATGGGTCATAAATTGATGGAACAATTGCCTCCTCCATATTTTTAAGACCTTGGATATAATGACCTTTTACAGGATGGGCACACACGATTTTTACATTAGGATTATATTCCTTAAGATATCTTCCGACTCCCATAATTGTTCCAGATGTGCCAATCGCTGAGACAAAATAATCAATTTTTCCACTTGTTTGATCAAGGATTTCACATGCAGTTGTTTCATAATGAGCCATTTTATTATAATGATTTGAAAATTGATCTGTACAGAAATATTTATTAGGATTGTTTTTAAGAAGCTCTTTTACTTTAATAATAGCTCCATCTGTTCCTTTTTCAGCAGGTGTAAGAGTTATTTTTCCCCCAAAACATGAAATCATTTTTCTTCTTTCAATTGATACTGCTTCACTCATTACGATTTCTACATTATATCCCTTAATGGCCCCAATCATAGCAAGAGAAATACCTGTGTTTCCGGATGTTGCTTCAATAATGATTTTGTCTTTAGTTAAAGTTCCCTCCTCTTCAGCTTGCTCAATCATTTTTAGAGCAATTCTATCTTTTATACTTCCGCTAGGATTTAATCCTTCTAATTTTCCATAGATTATTGTATTAGGATTAGGATTGAGCTTGTTTATCCTTAATAGGGGAGTATTTCCGATTAGATCGATTATATTTTTTCCAATATTCTTATTATTAATCATCTTTAAAAAATCACCTCAAAAAAATTTTAGATGATAAGCTAAATCAACAACAGCAACAATGATTCTGAGATTGTTTTAGCAAATTCATACTGAAAACCTCAAATATTACTTTTGTATAAATATCTTTCCACTATTCAATATTTACAATTTTTATAATAATTATAGTTTATTTAGAAAAACTTTTTAATAGTTAATATGTTAACACTTGTTAATTAATTGGGGGTTTTAAATGAAAAAAATAGGTATTTTGGTTATTGTATTTTGTTTGTTTTTTAGCATGACAAATGTCGTTGCTATGCAAAAACAAGCAAATATCGAAGCAGTTAATAACGATATTACAACGCCCTTAAAATTTGATGATATGATTCCTTCTATTTTAGAACAATTAGATGTAACGATGATGTTAGAATATATTCAAGATATTGTATTAATTTCTCTAAGTCATCCTGTTGATTCTAGAGTTACAGGTCTTGAAGGATGCGAAGAAACAGCGGAATATATAGAAGAGCAGTTCACAGATATGGGTCTAAGTGTGAGACAGCATCACTGGGAAGCTGTTGGAAAATTTGGAATTTGGAAATATCTAACATTTATTAGTTGGAATGTTGAAGCAACATTACCTGGTTTAAATGGCAACAATGAAGAAATTTACATTGTTTCTGCACATTATGATTCTGTTCCTTCAACACCAGGTGCAGATGATAATGCTGCAGGAGTTGCTGCAGTTCTTTCAGCTGCAAAAATTTTAAGTCAATATGAGTTTAATCAAACCATCCGCTTTGTTTGTTTTTCTGGAGAAGAACAAGGTCTTCTTGGTAGCGAAGAATATGCAAAGGAAGCGTATAATAATAACGAAAACCTGATTTCTACAATTAATTTGGATATGATAGGATATTCTGAAACAGAAGAAGATAAAACAAAGATAAGATTTTATGAAGATCAATCTTCAGATTGGATAGGGGATTTAGCAGTTGATGTTAATCAAGCGTATTATGATTATATTGGCTTTGATGAAGTAGTAAGATCATATGATCCATCAGGACATTCAAGTGATTATACATCCTTTTGGCAATTTGCATATGATGCAGTATTCAACCATGAATACAAATGGAATCCCTACAAAGATACACCACAAGATACTATTGCAAACATGGATGTAGTATATGCAACAAAAGTAGCAAGATTTATGCTAGCAACTATTTCCTCACTTGCAATGTCACCAATAATTGAAAATACTCCACCAGAGGAACCTGATGCACCACAGGGCGAAAAAAATCCAAAAATCAATGTTTATTATACTTATACAACTTCCACAACTGATTCAGATGGGGACCAAGTCTACTATCTATTTGACTGGGGAGATGGCTCAAATAGTGGTTGGGTAGGACCCTATAATTCTGGAGAAACAGGCCAAGCTTCTCATAAATGGACTGAAAAAGGTGATTATAAAGTCAAAGTTAAAGCAAAAGATGAACATCGAATTTTAAGTCAATGGTCTGCTCAAACATCACTTAGTATGACTAGATCTAATCTAAGAAATTTCATATTCAATAATCCATTTATATTAAGGATTTTACAAAGACTGATTGATTTATTCTAGGGGAATCATTCTTTTACCAAAAAGAATCCTGAACCATGATAGTGGCCAAATTACTAATATTGATATAAGTAACAGCAAAGGAACCATCAATGTTTTTTCTGCAAAAAGACTTGCTAAAGCAACTGGTATTAAGGTAAAAGAAAATCCTTCTTGAAAACCCATATATATGAGCATCTTGTCTCTGTTAAACTCATACATTGACAAAATTTCATATGTAAGATAAATAACAATTAATGCAACTATTGTAAATGCAAAAACTGGGATTGGTAAATCATAAGCAAACATAAGGTCATATCCTGCAAAAAATGCGATTGATAAAACCGCTATATGAACAAATTTGATAAAAAAGCCATAAAAATAGAATAAAAGTGGAATTTTTAATTTATTTTTTTCTACTTTTACTCCAAATATTGTTGGAGTGGTTCTAATTCCCATTTTTGTATCAAACTCTACATCTTTTAAGTTTGCAGATATTCCAACGCTGAATAACCATTGAATTGCATGAGCTAGAGTAATTAACAATGCAAGAAATGAAACACTATCTGAAACAGTCAATGCTCCAAATAACCCAAATAAAAAAATTCCTATGAAAAGAATGTATTCCATTCCAAAAAATCGTTTACTAAACCTGTTATACAGATACATAAAAAAGATTGATGAAAGTAAAATTACAAAAGAATTGAATGTAAACAGAAAAACTACTGCAAAAATTAATGCAATTGATAGTGATAAAACAATAAGTATACTTACTGCTTTTTGAGATATTTCTCCTGTTACAAGTGGTCTTTTCGAAACATATTTTGACTTCTTGTCTACATCTACATCATAATAATCATTTAAACAAAATCCAAATATATGAATCAAAAGGCCAATTACAAATAAAACTGTTAGATGAAATAGGTTAAATTGGCTATTAGCAATTGCTGCAAATACGGGAGTTAAACCTAAAAATATCATACCATAGGGTCTAATAAGTATCAAATATTGCTTCATTTTTTTCTGCCTTTATCTTTTGAAATTGGAAAAAATAAAGCTTTTCTTCTTTTTAGTGCTTCCGGTGAGCAATCTATCTGTTTTAAAAATCCAAACATTTAATGCAATCATTAAAATTGCAAAAATTGCAACATAAATAATTCCAGCAATCACCATCAAATAATCATCAAAAATCAACGCCCTTGGTGCCATCATCGGATGTGAAAATGGAATTCCAAAAACCACTCCTTTTAATGCTAAAGGTAATGTGTCAAAATCCTTAAACATTGTAATAAACATGGGAATTAACGCGAGCATTGCTACTGGAAATGTGAGAGTTTGTGCACTTTTGAAATTCTTAGCCATTGTCCCTAATAACATGCAGAATGCAAGTGCAGCAATTAATGTTACAAAAATTGAAAGACCAATGAGTATTAAATCAGCTCCGCTTAACACAAGACCAAAGCTTGTTAGTGCTGCTTGACTCCCTCCTATTTGCATTGACGTTAAATAATATCCTAGTCCCATCATGTAAATTATTGCTAAAAGCAGACCAATAATTGCACTAGCAATTATTTTTCCTGCAACGATACTTGTTCTTTTTACAGGTAATGTAAGAAGTGTTTCAAGTGTTTTGTTTTCCTTTTCAAGGGCCATTGATGAAATCACCATCTGACCTGCCATGATGATTATAATCATAATTATAATTGGAATGAATGTTGACTGGGAACCTAATAAGGCAGCAATGTCACTGGGTGATACACCGTGCAGTTCTTTTCCTTTGAAAAAGGTAGTTTCGTTAGAAATAGTTGGTAAAAGAGCAGTAGTTGCATTAATTGAGTCATTTGAAGATATAAGTTCAATTGTAATATTAGTATTTACAATTTTAATTAGCTCTTCTAATGCACTTGATGGTATTGAATCTAAAATTCCTGCACCTTTCATAATCCAGAATATTTCAAAGCTGCCCATCTTACCATTTGAAATGTCTTCTGAAAAATTTTGATTAATAACAATTAAAGCAACACCTTCATAACTATTCAGCGTTTCAATTGCTTCTAGTTTTACTGAAGGATCTGTTGAATTAATAATTACATCTGCGTAATTATCAAATTCAGAAACTGCAAGATCTGAAAATTTCCCATCATCAAGATCAATCAATCCAATGATTGGCGCTTCATCCAATGTTTCCTCAATTCCACCAATAGTATTTCCCATAGATCCAAAAATTATTGCCATAATTATTATTGGTAAAAAAGTTGCAGGTGTTAGAAGCTCTCTGATCTCTTTTCCGATAATGTTTGAAAGAGCGCTCATTTTACCACCTTGGAAAATACTTCTTCGATGTTTCGTGAGTCATATTTTTTCATAAGATCTTCAGGTTTTCCTCTTTCAACAATCAAACCATTATCAATTAATGCGATTCTGTCACAGAGATATTCGACTTCAAGCATGTTATGTGATGAGAGAAGAACTGTTGTTCCTTTTTTTGTAATCTTTTTTATAATGTTTCTGATTTCTTGAGCATTTATTACATCTAAGCCAGATGTTGGTTCGTCTAATATTGCTAGTTTCGGATCTGTCATTAGAGCTCTTCCAACTAAAAGCCTTCTTTGCATTCCTTTGCTATAGGTATCTACTCTATCCTTGATTCGCTCGTCTAAATCTGCTATTTGAATTCCTTTTTGAATCATATCTTGTTTTTTTTCTTGTTCAAAAAAATTTGCAATAAATTCTAAATATTTTGTTCCTGTAAGATTCTTGTAAGCGCCAGCGTCTTCTGGCAAATAACTAATAATTTTACGGATCTCATCAGGTTGATCTTTAAGATCATATCCCATAACTCTGATTGACCCCGATGTAATTGTTAGAAGAGTAGAAATGATTCTTAGAGTAGTTGTTTTACCTGCACCATTAGGCCCGATTAAACCAAAAATTTCTCCTTGATTAATTTTAAAAGTTATTCCTCTAACTGCTTCGTTTTCACCGTAATGTTTTACTAAATTGTCAACATCAACTACTGATTCCATCGCCTTTCTTACTCTCCTCAAATAACGGAATGTAAATTGGAATAATATAGTTATATTAATGTGTTTTTACAGCTGTTCCAAATGCTATTATTTCTGCTGCGCTTCCCATGGTTTGAGCTGTGGCATATCTCATAGAAACAACTGCATCTGCACCAAGTTTTTTTGCATCTTCAATCATTCTTTGCATTGCGGTTCGTCTTGCTTCTTCCATGAGCTCTGTATATGGCTTACTTTCACCGCCTATTATTGTTCTTCCTGCTGCCCTTAGATCTTTTCCTATGTGTTTCATCTGTACACAGCAGCCAAATACAATTCCGAGAACCTCTTTGACTTCTCTTCCCGGAATATTTTCTGTAGTTGTAACCATCATTTTATTCATCCTCCAGATCAATATTCATGTCCACATTTTGAACATCTATAAACTTTACCGTCAAATCTTAATTTTGCGTTTCCACATTTCGGACAATTTCCTAAAACTCGTTCTTCTAATGTCTTTATGCGGTTTAATTCTCTTTCTGCAAGTTGTGAAAGATTAATCCAAGGATTATCCTTCCACCATTTCCAAATTTCATCGCTTATTGTAATTGTTACTTTCTTCATTATATCACATTTATTTTGTTGGCAATTCTACGATTAAGCCAACTATGATGATGATAGTCCCTGCAATCAGAGCAATTGAAGCTTTTAATCTTGGGCATCCTGGTACATTAATCCAACGTGCGACATTTGGATTTAAAAAAGCACCTATTCCAAATAATACTACAATCGCCCCGACAATTGTCATTACGATATTTACAGTTTCCATGATATCTACTTCAGTTTTACTGCAGTTCCATAAGCAAGGATTTCCGCCGCTCCTCCCATTATTGCTGAGGTCATGAAACGAACATTTATAACAGCATCCGCACCTAATTTTTCTGCCTTGTCTAACATTCTTTTTAGTGCAATTTCTCTAGATTCTGCAAGCATTTCTGTATATTCTTTTATTTCTCCACCTGCAATATGTCTAAGACCCGCTCTGAAATCTTTTCCAATGCTTTTTGCCTGTATTGTGTTTCCTCGTACAAGACCTAGCATTTCTTTTATGTTCTTTCCTTCAATAAAGTCAGTATTTACTAGTATCATGGTTCTAAGTCCTCCTTTTTAATTTCTTCTTTCATTTTCTTTTTTCCTTGTTGTTGTTCGATTACAATTGATACAAATAAGACTATTAACCCTAGAATAATTGCGACAACTCCGATTGCAATAACTGCATCAATATTTTCAAGGCTTAGATTTTCAAAACCCTGATACAAGCCATATCCTATCAAGATGATTATTCCTACAACAAAAATAATCATCCCAGCTGATTTTCCACTACTCATTTTAACACTTCCAAATACGTATTAATACGTATATACACGTCATAGTATAAATAATTGTCTAATAAAGGGGCTTTGCATAATAGTTATTTGATTAAAGGAGATTATTTAATATCAAGATGAAAGTAGTAATTATTGGGGGCGGACCCGCAGGATTAGCAACAGGTTTAAATCTACTTGATCGAGTAAAACAAACAATTGTATTAGAAAAACAACCTAAAATAAAATCTACTACTTGTGCAGAAGCATGTGACTTTAAATCCCTAAAGAAACTACCTTTTGATTCAACACCTTACATATCAAAAGAAATAAAAGGAACAGAACTTTTTTTCCCTTATGGATATTCATTTTCTTTTACAAGTAAAGCAGTTGTTCTTGATAGAACAAAATGGCTTAATGGAATGGCAGAGGAGTTTACAAAACGAGGAGGGTTGTTGAAAACAAATTCCACTGTTAAGTCAATTTCTAATAAATCTGTAATTCTTGAAAATGGAAAAAAAATCGATTATGATGTTTTAATAGGCGCTGATGGCCCATATTCGGTTGTAAGAAAATATTTAGGGATAAAAAACGAATTAGTCCATTGCGTTCAATATAAAATAAAACATGATACATCAAATCTAGATTATCTTCAATTCTATTGTGATAATCGTTTTTCTCTACAGTATTCTTATGTTTTTCCCAAAAAAAATTCTTTAAATGTTGGTCTTATGGGCAAGTTTAGACAACTTGACAAGTTTTTAGAATATCTAAAATTAGATAAGAAAAACATTATTGCAAAAGAAGCTGGAGCTATTCCAGTATCAGGTGTTCCCAAAAAAATTGTAAAGGATAATATTGCATTAATTGGGGATGCAGCATCAATAGTAAATCCACTTTCAGGTGGTGGACTTTCTCCAATTTTTTTTGCTGCTTTAAAATTAAGTGAAAACATATATGAATTGCAACAATATAATAAAATAATTACTAATCACTATATTTCAAAGCCATGTATAGTTAAAGCTAGAAAGACAGTGCTTAATTCTAATAATGATGAATTAGCTAAAATGGGAAAAGTATTTGACGGTAAAAAATTAGAAGACTTGAGATTTTATAACTTATTTGGTGTTTTAAAACATCCTTTATTAATTCCTAAATTTTTTAGAATAAAAAAAGGTCTTGATTTAACACTTTATTGGGGTTGGTAAATAAACAACATTTTAATATTGATTTTTTTGGCAGATTAAGTTTTTTTTATATTTTATCTCGTATTTTGAACAAAATTCAGATGGAAACTTTAAAATTAAGAATTTAACTTTTTACAATTGAATATTGTTTTACCTCCACATAAAATGATATTTTTAAAAAAAAAAATGGACCAATTCGGGGACGAGGAAAGGGGTTAGTATACAAATTAAGCAAGGATTCCCTACATATAATAATAAATTCACAAAAAATTTATTAACTATAAGATATATATTAATATTTAACAAAATTTATAATAAAATAGGGAGGTGAATTAAAGATGAAGAAGAAAATGTTGGCAATACTATTAGCAGGACTTATGACAATTTTAGGGTCCCTATCGGTAAGTGCTGCAAATATCGAAAAAGAAAAAGCAACAAATCCTGTAATGCCACTTGGTGCAGATACTGGCGGAATTGGAGTAGTAGTGTTTTATGAACAAATAACTGAAACTGATGATATACCCACTATTGTTTTTATAACAGATGCAACTGTAACTTGTGTTGATTTATCAGGGGAAACTCATGAAATGTCATACATAGAGTTTGAGCCTGATTTTTATGCATATATTGTTGATGGAATACCCATAGGATCATGTGAGATTACGGCATCAAAAGGTGGCTTTGGAACCGTTACTGACACATTTTATGTCCCTACAGAAACAATTGATATCTACAAGTTGAAAATGGATAAAGACCCTGCATCACGACCGATATTGTTTAGGCTGCTAGATATATTCCCAAATGGATTGTCAATTCTAAGACTACTTGCAAGTCTATTATAAAAACAAATAATATTCAATAGTAAGAAATAATTACTTATTTAGTATTTGATAATTATTATTTATTTTCAACAAGCGGGTTATTTTCGACTTCTGGAATAATTGAATCGTCCAATACATCTATTAAAAAAGGATTCAAAGTTCCTGAGACTCTTACTTTTAATTTACCCTGTTTTTCTAAAGCCTTTAATTTTTCCAAATTTTTAATTGTTTTTCCAGCTTTATCAATTATATCTTCGATAGTAATTGCCTCTCTATTAATTTCATCAACAAACCTACTATGCCACCATATTTGGTATGTTTTGCTCATGATTCCTCCCCTAAAACTATAGTAATATAATACTTTCTATTATATAAAACTGACCCTTAGTTAACAAATTTTATCAAAAATTTTGATTTATAAGGAGAAAATTTAAATAGTAAACCATTCCATAATAATATTTAATAATAAAATTTTAGAGGGGTGAATCATTTGAATAAGAAAATTGCGAGTGGAGTAATTGTATTTTTGTTGATTTTAACTACATCTCTTCCAATAGCAATTGCATTAAATGTTAATATAGGACCATTAAACGAAATAGAAAATATTGATTATAAAATACTAAAATATGATGGAATTATTGGAAATCTTCATGTAAAATATTGGACTCACGAGGTAAATGGAATAAATATCCAGAATGATTCAATATTGCTACATTTAAGTATCGAAGATGAAAATGTAATAAAATATGAAAAAACCTGGTCTGATTTAGATATAACTTTTTCAGATTATGAAGATTTAACTTTTGAACCAGAAGATAGTATTGGCCAAAAATTAGTAATTTTTCCAGATAAAGATGATCTTATGAACTTTTATTCATTTTTCAATACCCAAGATTATCCGTTAATCTGCTGGGAGGTTTGGTATTCAGATGGTTCAACTCTATTGTACAATCTTGATGAAGAAATAATTGGATATGGAGTTCCAATGCCCATAGATGGCTTTTCACTATCAGGATGGCACTGGATTCCTGGAGAACCGGATGATCCCTGGAAATATTATAGAACAAATGCAAATATGTGGTTTGAGAAATGGCTTGGTTCAACTGAGAGTATTTCGCATCCTAGAAAGTCAACTTTGTCTTCATATGTAAGTAACCCATCTGTAACTCTATTCTATGAAATTGCTCATGGAGATTTTAGGGACTTTTTATTAAATGATAAATGGGAGCGTTACTACTTTAGTACTGCATATGATGATATGAAAGATCGGCAGCCAATGAGATTTGCGTTTATTGGTAGCTGTAATGCAATGGATGAAACAGGAGAAGACACTTTTTCTCATTCTTTTAGAAAAGGACAGATGACAGATACTGTTACTATTGGATATACAGAAATGTCTCAGGATCCTTGGAAATATTCCTTTTCCTGGCAGATTTATTTGTTTACAAAAATGGATGAAGAAAATACAATATATGATTCATTTATTGCAGCATGCGCACAATATCCAGCATTTGAACCTGTTGTAAAATTTGTGGGAGATGAGACAATAACTGTATTTAATAAAACAAGAACAGTTATGCCAAGTTTTATTACGAATCCTTTCTTATTAAAACTTATAAAACAATTTCCGATATTCGAGCGTTTGATTAATCTCATTTAAGATTTCCAAACTTTAATGAAATCCTTTATTCCAGGCCTAGTATATGCAATATCTGTAATTGTTATAATTCCTACGATTTCATCTTCAGTTACAACTGGTAGTTTTTTAATATTATATGTTTTGAAAGTATCAAGTGCTTTTTCGATTTCTTCTAATGGTCCTATTGTTTTTATCTCTGTTGACATTATATCTTTAACTAAAGTTGTATTGTGGTCTCTTCCTTCACATAAAATTCTCTTTATTACGTCTCTTTCTGTTAATATTCCAACTAATTGGTCATTTTCTGTTACAAGCAAACAACCAACTTTATGATCTCTAAACTTGAAACATGCGTCTTTTACAGTTTGATTGGAATCAATTGATATAATATTACGAGTCATTATCTCTTTTACAAGCATAGTTTCATCTACCAGAATCCCTAATCTAAAATTTAGATAAATACTTTCTGCTAGGTGCAAATAAACTTTTAATTACCTAGGTTATTTCACTGATAAAATGATAACAGTAAATAACCTAACAAAAACTTATGGTAAAATTGTTGCACTAAAAAATGTCAGTTTAAAATTTGATGACTCTCATGTAATTGCAATTATGGGCGAGAATGGAGCAGGAAAAACTACTCTTTTAAAAATTTGCACGGGAATTTTACCGTTTGACCAGGGACAAATTACTGTTGATGGGTATTCTATTGTTAAAAACTCAATAAAGGCACGAGAACAAATCGGCTATTTGCCTGAAATGCCTGATATGTATGAGCGACTTACAGGTCGTGAGTTTTTATTTTACATTGCATCACTTAGAAAACTAAAAGATGCAGAATCAAGAATAAATGAAATTACCAAAATGATTGGAATTTATAATTTTTTAGATTATGAAATTGGAAGTTACTCAAAGGGTATGAAACAGAAAATATCGATGACATCGGCGATAATGCATAATCCAAATAATCTGCTATTAGACGAACCTGTATATGGTCTTGATCCGCTCACATCAAGGGTGATTCAAGATTTTATAAAAAATAAAAAAGGAACAACTGTAATTGCCACACATTCGACGCAACTGGTCGAGCAAATTGCTGACTTAGTATACATTATCATGAGAGGCCAAGTAATCAAATTTGACGAAGTCAAAAAACTTGTATCAAAACATGGTAGTATAGAACAGGCATATTTTCATATAAAGGATGAAATAGATGCTTGAGACAACAAAAATTATTCTTACAGAAAATACAAGGTCTCTAATTAAAAAAATGAAGGATGCACCAATTCTTTATATATTATTTACAGGAATGATGTTTTTTTCAATTTATATATTTGCATTTGCAACATTTTTTTTATTAAGAACTGAAACAGAATTTAACATTACACTTGAGGATACATTTTTTACAATATTTTTTATGTTTTTATTAAAATCAGTTGCTGATTTCTATAATAATTATGTAAAATCAACACAACTTTCGTATGCTTTATCAACACAAACTAATCAGAAAAAAACAATTTTTGAAATATTTCTATCTATACTTTTAACTCAATTGATAATTTGGTTTTCCTTTTCTTTGTTTTTCTTACTCGCTCTTTTGACATTTAGAGTTGATATAGGTTATCCAATAGAGTATATGATTTTTACCCTGGGAGTTATAACTGCAGTTTGTTTGGGTAGTTCAATTTCTATTAACTTTTTCTCTCCAAAAAGGTATAGATTACTTCCAAATCTGATTCTTATAGGTTTTTATTTACAATTCAGACATCCGCTTTATGTGGTATTTACTTTGCCCTTAGCGATAATTCATGTTTTTTGGAGTATTAAAAATAGTAAGGAATCACATCTTTTCAGTAAAAGAAAGGAAAGATTAAAAGAAAGAACACAGGTTAAAATGCGAAGCTTAATTAAAGCCATATTTTACAAAGAAACAACTGTTTTATGGAGAGATAAATTACTTTTCAGCTTTATATTTACCTCTGTTACAACAGGTTTTTTTACAGGATATTTCTATCTATATGGAAACGATCTTCTTCTCCCAGAATCACTTACCGAATATCTTGGTGATTTTTTACCATCAATGTTTTTATTTTTAGGAGTATTTGTTGTAATTCTTTATACTGCTGTTTTTCCCGCATTAAATCTTTTTTTAAACGAAGAAAAAACCATGTGGATAATTCGACATTTACCCGTTAAAAACGATACAATAATTTACGGGAAAACATCAGCTCTTGCCCTTTGTTTTTTAACATCCATTCCATTTGTTCCATATCTTTCTATTTTTGTAGGACTTGAACAATTTTTTTATCTTTTCTGGTTTCTAATTTTTTCTTTTATCGCCAGCATTATAATATCTATTCCTTTGGGCGTAAAATATGTTGGAAAGAAATCAGACATCATGCTTCTCTATAGTGTTTCTATGATATTATTAATAGTACTTGGATCTATGGCTATATTTGCAACTTTTATAATTGAGTATATTGAATATTCCTATGCGATATTTATATTAATTTTGCTATTAGAACTATTAATATTATATATATCTTTGAAGATAAGCTCTCAGATCCTAGCATTGAAATATAATTAATCAAATGTTTAAGATTCAATAGTTGTACTATAAAATTTAAATACTAACCAAGTAAAATATTAACTAATTGGTATATATTTCATAAAAAATTATTTGATGATAAAATGGTCAGGAAAAAAAATATATTTGATCTTGAAAAAAGAAAAACAATATATGAATTTATTGAAAAAAATCCAGGATTAAATATTCGTGAGATTTCAAGAAGATTAAAAATTCCTCCAACGAGTCTAATTTATCACATAAGATTTCTTGATAAAATTGATTTATTAAAAGAAAAAGATCATGGTAATTGTAAACGAGTATATACATATGATAAGACAAGTACCAAAGAAAAACAAATCCTTGGTCTGCTTCGAAATGAAAATGCATGTAAGATTTTATTATATTCCTATTGGATGCTTTCTGTATCTCAGATAGAGCTAAGTAGGGAATTAAAAATTCCTCCGCCTACTGTTTCGTATTACCTAACGAAAATGGTAGATATGGATCTTTTAGAAGAAGTTGAATCAAAAAATGGCCGAATTTATCCTTTACCAAATCTTAAACGCTATATTGAACGCAAACCTATCAGGTCAGAAAAATTTTACAGGAGGAAAAATAATCAAGATTCATATATTATTTTTAAACTAATTATTTCACATAATTCAAGTTTTAAAAATAAGGAAATTATTGATTATTTTATTGAGTCCTGGGAGGTCTATGGTCAAGAAGGCCCTTTTGTAAAAGAAAACAAACATGTTAAGTTGGATGAACAAATTGATTCAGTAATTGATGTTTTTTCCTCGTTGTTTCCGCCTTGTTTTTGTTCTTAACTGTCTAATTCTTTACTATAAAATATAGCTATATTGATAAGATGAAATATAAAAAACCAAAGGTTATTTTTAGAAAAAAATAAATCCTTAGACATTAAGTCTCCTATTTGGGGTGAATTTTAAATGGGGAAAGTTTTTTTGTAAAATGTTGGAATCCAATATTTTACTTTATTTTTTGGAGATATATAATAGATTTCAAAATCAGGTTATAAATTTTATATAATATTATGAACAATATAGTCACAGTGATAAGATGGAATATAAAAAACCAAAGGTTATTTCTAGAAAAATCAAGTGCTTAGATATTAAATCCCCTATAGCAGGTCAATTTCCAATAGGAAAGACATTTTTGTAAATTGTTGCATTGCAACATTTTACTTTATTTTTTAAAATTCAAATGATGCCCTATAAATTATAAATATTAAAATTGACAATCTAATATTAGTGATGAAAAGATGAAGTATATAAAACCAAAAATTGTATGTGCAAAAAACAAGTCTCTAGATCTTAAATCACCCTTGGAAGGTGAATTTCCTACTGGAAAAATATTCTTGTAAAATGCAATAATTAATTTAAATTTTACATTTTTTCTTTAAAATTAGTTTAGAATAAGTGTTAAATGATTCCTAACTTTTTCATTTTTTCGTAGCTTTGCGAGTGTTTTTCAAAATATTTGTGAACTGGTTCAAGAATCATGTTTATATAATCTGCAGTAGCATTCTTTAAATCAAGAGGATGTAATCCTGACAAATATGCACTTTCAAGTTCATTATATGATTTAAATTCAAGATTTCCACCAAATTTTTCAGGTCTTTTAATTAAAAAAACCTCATTTTTTAACTCTGGAAAAATTACAAATTTACATATTTCAAGTATTGGATTTCCTTCAATTTGTTTTTCTGGACAAAAAGCCTTACTTATTTTCTTTTTTACTGTATCAGAATCATCATGAATTGAAACCATCGAATCAGGCTTGCTCTTGCTCATTTTTACTTCAACAGGATTCATACGACCGCCTGCCTGCAGTCCAGTAAGAAGAGGAGTATGTATTGCAACTGGTGATTTTTTACCAATTTTTTTAGATACATCCCTTGCAAGCATATGTGCATGACGCTGATCCATACCACCATATGCAACATCGACATCTAGATAGAATATGTCTGATACTTGCATTGCTGGATAAAAAAGTTTAGAAAGATCCTTGTCTGCCTCATCTGCATCTCGGCCCATGATATCCATTGCCCTTTTGACTCTAGCAAGTGAAGTTGCCTTAGATGATCTTAAAACAAGTTCCCAATAATTTGGATCGTTTACATAATCACTAGCATAAAGAAACTTTATTTTTTTGGTATCAAGACCCATTGCTGCAAAACAGTCTTCCATGTATTTTCCACAGAGTTTTATTTTTTCAATATCTCCACCAAGCTTATCGTT
>Ga0272442_10005787_pt1 | contig 16426 bp, 14 predicted proteins | sample SSMForm2O_FD_200262 | JGI IMG/M metagenome (GOLD analysis project Ga0272442, IMG submission 200262) | Marine sediment archaeal communities from Little Sippewissett salt marsh, Falmouth, MA, United States - SSM-Form-2O | ecosystem: Environmental > Aquatic > Marine > Wetlands > Sediment ...
AGCGAGAGGAAATTGTGTTACACCTAATATTTTTTTAACATATTTAGCTCACATCCCAAATTAGATACTTGTTTAGATAAAAAATACTTAAGTAACATATTTTTTTTTGTTTTGTAAGCATATTTAAATATTGAATAGTTAATATATTATTGGGGGAGGAAACAGATATGAATAGAAAACCTGTCATTTTGTACAAAACATTGATAGTTGGAATTATAGTTCTTTTTATTGGTGTGGGAGTACAACCTGCTTCTTAAGATGTATCTTTAAACACAATTACTTTTTCTGGTATTATTCAAGATATGATAAATAATGCCTCTGCTGGTGATACAATATATATTCACAGTGGAGCCTATTATGAGAATATAGTTATTGATAAATCAATAAATTTAATTGGTTAAGACAAAAATACAACTGTTATTGATGGTGGTGGATTTGGGGATGTTGTTTTAATTAAGGCTGATTGGGTAAATTTTAGTGGATTCACAATTCAAAACTGTGGGCAAGTATGGAATGATGCAGGAATTTTTGTAATATCAAATTACAACAACATCTATAATAACAATATAATTTCAAATGACGAAACAAGTATATGCTTATTTCAATGTTCTTATAATACTATTTCCTACAATGTTATTAGCAATATTGGGTGGGTGGGTATATATATTGTTTCATCTGATAATAATATTATTAGAAATAATGTCATTAATATGAACAATAATACTGGAATTGAGATTGTAGGCTCAGGTGATAATAAAATATTAAGTAATACCATATCAAAAAATGAATATGGTACAATAATAACTCAAAGTTATATTGACAATAATAACTCTATAAAATACAATATTATTTCAAAATGCATGACCGATATTTGTATAGTTAATTCAAAAAAAATTTCCATTGAATTAAATAATATATGCTACAATGTCAAGGGAATAGAATTATATGATGTACATAATAGTTACATCATAAAAAACAACTTTATTCTAAATATTAAACCTTTTAATTGTTTTAATGGATTTTATTGTTTTAGTGGATTAGATAATTTTGTTAATTTAAATTACTGGAATCGACCACGTTTATTACCAAAATTAATATGGAATTTATGGGGGCCTAAATTTGATTTCCATCCAGCATTCAAACCATATAACATAAATGTTTAAAATATGAAGATAAGATTAATTTGTTAAGGTTTGGTAGTTATTGTCATCATATTATTTATTGGTGTTTGTTTTTAACCTATGGGCGACTTATGTTAACTACAATATTATGTATTTATATTAGGTAGTAATATTTTTTAATATCTTACTTATTCGGGTATCAAATGGCATCTAAATCAATTAAGGATATAAAAGACGCTGAAAAAAAAGCATTAGACAGAATTGAAACTGCAAAAAAGGATGCCGAAAAAATCATTGAAAACGCAAAAGTTGATGCAGAAAAACACAAACAAAATTCAATAAAAAAAGCTCAGACTAAATCACAGGTTTTTTTTAATGAAGCAGAAACTAAAGCTAAAAAAGATATTCAAAAAATTAAGGCGTCTAGTAAAAAGGAGATTTTATCTATCAGGCAATCAGCAACTAAGAAAATGAAAAAAGCAATTGATACAATAATAAAGGAGATAGAAGAGGGGGGTTAAACAATATTTTTTCCAGCTCTAATGAAAAAAACAACTATAGTTGTACATCAAAACTATATAAATGATGTAATAAAAAATCTTCATGAAACTGGAATAATGGAAATTATCGACATCTCGAGAGAAAATGAAGAATCTCAGGAGGGTTTTATATTTACAGAAATGCAAAACGATGCTGAGACCTGTATGACTTATGAACTTCGTCTGTCAAGATTAATTGGGATTTTGAAGAAAATTAAACCTAAAAAGAGTGGAATAAAGGCAATTTTTAATCCAGATTTACCTGAAATAAAAGCTGTAGAAGATCGCAGTCTTGATGAAATGAATTCTTATGCAGAAGGTCTTCTAGAAGAAATTGAAAAGAAAATTCTAAATTATGATAATAAATTTCAGGAGTATAATGAACGAATTGAGAAAATTAAGAGCGATCTAACTCAATTAAATTATATTAAGGATTTCGATTTTGATGTATCAGATATTGGTGAATCTGATTTAGTTATAATAAAGGCAGGATTAACTGAAGATCTTGAGAAATTAAAAAAGGAAATAAATTCCTTAGATAAATCAACAATATCCTCTCACCAAATTGGTAGTGGCAAGGATGTAAAATGGTCTGTTCTTATTGCAGCTCACATATCAAAAAAAGATGATTTTTTAAAAATTTGTAGAGAAAAAATTATTGATATCGACTTAGAAGTTGAATCAGGAATTCCAAAAGACCTTTTAAAATCACTGAGTCAAGAAAAAAAGGATATTGTAAAAGAAAAGAAAAAAATAATTTCAAATTTAAGGGATTATGCAAAAGAACAACTCGATGATTTACTATCGCTTAGAGAAGAAATTAGATTTGAAAGAGTAAGAAAGGAAGTAGCAAAAAACTTTGGAAAAACAAATTCAACATATACAATAAATGGTTGGATACTTGAAAAAGATCAAGATTTATTTAGTAAATCAATTGAAGAAGTTTCAAAAGATCATGTGATTTGTAATTTTCAAACACCTTCTACAAATCCAGATGATCCCCCAGTTCATCTTAAAACACCTGAATGGGCAAAACCATTCAGAACATTTCTTGATTTATTTGCAACTCCAAAGTATAATGAAATAGATCCAATGATGTTAATGGCAATATTTTTTGTTTTATTTTTTGGAATAATGCTTGGAGATGCAGGATATGGACTGGCACTTCTTCTTCTATCAATTTTTGGATACTTTAAGTTCGCGAAAATAAGTGAAACAATAAAGAGTTGGTCTTTTATGGGTATATGGCTAGCAATAGTAACCATTGTTGTTGGAATTTTGACAAATAGTTTTTTTGGAGATTTAATTCCACGTTTTTTCTTTAATGATCCAAACCATCTGCTTTATAGTTTTACAATTGCAGGTATACAATTACCGATAGAATCATTACGTGATCCACTGGTAATTTTAACAATTTCTCTTTTATTTGGTCTCATTCATCTTAATATTGGAATAATACTTGCTATATATCAATCATATAAAAGAAAAAATTACAATTCATTAATAACTGAACATCTTTCATGGATGCCTCTCCAAATTGGTGGAGGGCTTTTAATTGGATCGCTTCTACTTAAAATGTGGGTACTGGGCACAATTGAAACCTATATTTCGGCAATATTAGTAATTATTGGGTTTATTTTAAGATTAAAACATGCAGGACCACTTGGGTTCTTTGATATCACAGGTTATATTGGTGACTGGTTATCATATGCAAGATTACTTGCACTGGGTCTTGGAACAACAGGTATGGCTCTTGCATTCAACATTGTTGCACAAATTATTCCTCAGATGATACCTATTGTAGGAATTATTTTCACTCCAATTATTTTAGTTATTGCTCATACTGCAAACCTTGGTTTGCAAACTCTTGGAGCAGGAGTTCATTCTCTAAGGCTTCAATATGTTGAATTCTTTAATAGGTTTTATGAAGGAGGGGGTAAAAAATTTGAACCCTTTTCAATAAAAAGAAAATACACAAAAATTGAAGAAACAAAATAAGGAGGACAAAAAAAATGAAAAATAGAAAAATGAAAGCTAGAGCGTCATTATTTCTACTATCAATGATGGCACTTGTGATGGCTATGGGAACAGTAGTAGCTGATCCGCTGACCGGTGTTGAAGGTGAAACTCAATCAATGATTATTATTGGTTGTGCACTTTCTATGGGTATTGCTGGAATAGGTTCTGCAATGGGACTTATGCTTGCAGGATCATCTGCTGTTGCTGTAACTGGAGAAAAACCTGATTTGTTTGGTAAGTGTCTAGTGTTTCAAGTATTACCAATGACTCAAGCAGTCTATGGACTACTAACAGCTATATTGCTGATGATGGGTGCAGGACTTCTTGGTGGTGCTGGTAGTGCAGATCTATCTAATCCTATGCTGGGAATATCAGCAATAGGAATTGGACTTGTTGTAGGTCTAACAGGTATTTCGGCAGCAAATCAAGGACAAGTGGCAAGCTCATCAATTGCTGCAACTGCAAGAAACCCAGATGTTGCTGCTAGAGGAATTATATATACAGTTATGCCTGAGACTATCGCAATATTTGGACTTCTAGTAGGAATACTTCTTATGACTGGACTTGGATTATTATAAAAAGGAAAATATATGACAGCTGAAAAAATCATAGAACAAATCAAAACAGATGCTGATATTGAAGTAAACAAAATAAAAAAGGAAGCAGAGGACCAAGCAAAAATAATTATCAGTAATGCAAAAAAAGAATCAGAAGATGAAATCAAGAAAATTCTTTCCGATAATAAAATTAAAAGTGAAAACGTTAAAAAAATCCAAATATCAAAGACAAATCAGGACGTCAAAAGAGAAATGATGAATGCAAGAGAGCAAGTAATTGAAGAGTGTTTCTCAAAAGCACATCATGAGCTATCGATTCTGAAAGGTAAAGACTACGAAAAAATAGTTAAAAAATTAATAAAAGATGGAATGCAAAAGATCGGTGGAAAATGTTCACTTTTAATTTCACGATCTACTGATAAAAAAATAGCAGAAGAATTAGGTTTATCAGTTGGTGGTCAAGTAGAAAAAACTGGTGGAGTTATTATTAAATCAGTAGATGGAAAAATAACGCTAGACTATACATTTGACGGTATACTAGAAAGAGAGAAAGGAAATATTAGAAGAAAAGTTGGAAAAATACTTTTCTCTTAAATAGCGGGGTAGAAAGTATTGTTTGGATTTATTCTTGATCCTTATAATTATCCATTCTGGATTCTAGTAGCTTCAGTAATAATTGCAGTTCTAGGTTTATTGGCCAGACCTTTTTCAACTTATGTTATGTTTGCATATCCAAATGCAAAATATGAGGCAATAGGAAATCCCTTTATTTCAGAAAAAGAACTAAACAGGGTAATTGAGATAAAGGACCTTGTGAATTTAAAAGATGCCCTAAATGCTTCAAAGGATTATGAACTATCTGGTGAAAATTCCTTTGAAGTTCAAAAATCTCTTGATGAAAATCTAATTCAAACAATAAAGATGATGCAAAAGGAAAGCTCGAAAAAAATGTTTGGTTTTTTCAATACATTTCTTGAGAAATATGATATCTATCTCATAAAAAATACAATAAAAACAAAACTTGAAGAAAAGAAAATTGATGAAATATTAATAGATAAAGCAATTCTTCAAAAAACTAAGACATTTTTACAGAAAATTAATGATACAGAAAAGCAAATTTTGCCAGAAATTTTGAAAAAATATGGTTTTGATAAAGAATTAATTGAAGCTGTCATGGAAGATAATTATGATACTTTGAAAATTGATACAGAATTTGAAAGATATTTGATAAATAAATTCAAAAATATAAAAGTACCATACAAATGTGAAAACGCAAAGCAAAAATTTGTTGGTACATTGATTGATACAATAACAATAAAAAATGTACTAAGGGCCAAACAAATAGGTTATGATGAGGAATCTTGTAAGAAACTCTTTATTGGGGAAGGACAAGAAATTGCTCCTTGGAAATTTAAGGAATTATCAGAACAGGATTCTGTTCCTCATGTAATATCAAGTCTTGAAGGTACTTCTTATTTTGATTCGTTAAAAAATGCTATTGAAACTTACAATATTTCCAAATCAGTCCAAATTCTTGAAAATGCACTTGATTCTAATTTATTGAAGTTAGTAGAAAACATTTCAATAAAAAATTATGTGACAATTGGTCCGACAATCAGATTTATTGTTTCAAAGGAATTTGAAATTGAGAATTTAAAGATTGTTACAAAGGGAGTGTCTGAAGGTCTTTCATCTGAGATATTCGAAAGCTATTTGGTAAAGGAGGTAGGCTCTTGAAAATAGCAGTTTTGAGTGATAAAGATACAGCAGTTGGATTTAGACTTGCAGGTATTCATGATATATTTATCACTGATGGAAATGAAAGGGAAATTTGGAATAAAACCTGTGAAAGAAATGATATTGGAATATTATTTATTACTGAAAAAATTGCTGAAGTTCTAGGTAAATATCTGAAGGAATATAGAATAAGTCATGATACACCAATTATTGTTGAAATTCCTGATAAAAAAGGACGATTAAAAGATCATGTGGATTATATTTCACATTTAATTAAAAAAGCAGTTGGAGTTGAAGTAGAAAAAGGATAAATAAATTTGGAGGCAAAATACATGACAAAAGAATTACAAAAAGGTAAGATTGTTAGAATCTCTGGACCTGTTATAGAAGCAGATGGTATGCGCGGTGCAAAAATGTACGACGTTGTAAGGGTCGGAGAAGCAAATTTAATTGGAGAAATTATCCGTCTAGATAAAGATAATGCTATTATTCAGGTTTATGAGGATACTGTTGGATTAAAACCTGGTGAAAAGGTAATTTCTACAGGTATGCCTCTATCTGTAGAATTAGGTCCTGGACTTCTTACTAATATTTATGATGGTATACAAAGGCCATTACCAGGTATTAGTGAAAAAACAGGAGATTTTATTGAGCGGGGTGTTGAAGTACCCGCTCTTGACAGAAAAAAGAAATGGCATTTCAAACCTCTAGCAAAAGCAGGAGATAAAGTAGATGGTTGTGATGTGATTGGAGAGGTTCAAGAAACCTCGATTATTTTACATAAAATAATTGTTCCACCCGATGTCAGTGGAAAAATCTTAAAAATATATAAAGAAGGGAACTACACAGTTGAAGATGATATTGCACTGGTTTCGACAGATAAGGGCGATATTAAAATTCAAATGATGCAAAAATGGCCTGTAAGAAAGCCAAGACCAATTGCTAAAAAATATGATCCAACCCTTCCATTAATTACTGGTCAGAGAATTATTGATACTTTTTTTCCAATTGCAAAGGGAGGAACTGCTGCTATTCCAGGTGGTTTTGGAACCGGTAAAACAGTTATGCTTCATCAACTTGCCAAATGGAGTGATGCACAGGTTGTAATTTATGTTGGTTGTGGTGAGCGTGGAAATGAGATGACAGATGTACTTCGTGAGTTTCCTGAACTTGAAGATCCCAAATCTGGAGAACCTCTGATGAATCGTACTGTTCTTATTGCAAATACATCAAATATGCCAGTTGCTGCAAGAGATGCAAGTGTTTATACTGGAATTACAATTGCAGAATATTATAGAGATATGGGTTATGATGTTGCTTTAATGGCTGATAGTACCTCTCGTTTGGCAGAGGCCATGAGGGAGATATCAGGTCGTCTTGAGGAGATGCCTGGTGAGGAAGGATATCCAGCATATCTTGCATCAAGACTTGCAGAATTTTATGAGAGAGCAGGTAGAGTTAAGCTTCTTGGTTCAAAAGATAAGGAAGGTTCTGTTTCAGTTATGGGTGCAGTATCTCCTCCGGGGGGAGATTTTTCAGAACCTGTTGCTCAAAATACCCTTCGAATCGTTAGAGTTTTTTGGGCACTTGACGCAGATCTTGCTGATAGAAGACATTTTCCATCTATTAATTGGTTAAAATCCTATTCCCTTTATCTTGATGAAATAAGGGACTGGTGGGGAAAAGAAGTAGGAAAAGATTGGTTAAAACTTAGAAACAAAGCAATGGCATTACTACAAAAAGAATCTGAACTTGAGGAAATTGTAAAACTCGTTGGTCCTGATGCTTTACCCCCACGGGAACGAGCTCTTCTTGAAAGTGCTAGAATGATTAGAGAAGATTTCCTGCAACAGAGTGCATTTCATGAAATAGATACTTACTGCCCTGGTAAAAAGCAATATGAGATGTTAAGACTTGCTCTTGATTTTTCTGATAAAATTCAAAATGCAGTTGATAAAAATGTACATATGGATGATATTTTAGCTATGAAAACATGTGAAAACATTGCAAGACTGAAAACTGTTCCAAATAAGATATTTGGTAAAAGGTTTGTTGAAATTGAAAAAGAGATGGAAAAAGAATTAGATTCTCTTACAAAGCGGGGTGAATAAAATGAGTAACAAGGATATCGAATATTCATCAGTTTCTGAAGTTGCAGGACCTCTTATGATTATTGAGGGAATAAAAGATGTTGCATATATGGAGGTTGTAAAGATTAAGACCACGTCAGGTGAGGAACGTACCGGTCAGGTACTTGAGGCATTCATGGATAAGGCAATTGTTCAAGTTTTTGAAGGAACAAAAGGACTTGATACAAAAAACACTTCAGCTCGTTTTATTGGTGAAACTATGAAATTTGGTGTTGCAAAAGACATTCTTGGAAGGGTTTTTGATGGAACCGGAAATCCAATCGATGATGCTCCACAAATAATTCCGGATGATAGAAGAGATATAAATGGTAATCCAATAAATCCTTACGCAAGAGAATATCCAAGAGAGTTCATCCAAACTGGAATATCTACAATTGATGGATTAAATACTCTTGTTAGAGGTCAAAAGTTACCAATTTTTTCAGGGGCAGGTCTTCCACATAATGAGATGGCCGCTCAAATTGCAAGACAAGCAAAAGTTCTTGGTAGAGAAGAAACATTTGCAGTTGTATTTTGTGCAATGGGAATTACTGCAGAAGAAGCAAATCTTTTCATAAGGGATTTTGAAAACACTGGTGCACTTGAAAGAACTGTTATGTTTTTAAATCTTGCAGACGATCCAACTATTGAAAGAATTATTCTACCAAGAATGGCTCTTACATGTGCTGAATATCTTGCTTTTGATCTTGGTATGCAGGTTCTAATTATTCTTACTGATCTTACAAATTATGCTGAAGCATTAAGAGAAATTGCTGCGGCAAGAGAAGAGGTACCTGGTCGTAGAGGATATCCTGGATATATGTACACAGATCTAGCAACAATCTATGAAAGAGCTGGTAGAATAAAAGGAAAAAAAGGTTCAATTACACAAATTCCAATGCTTACGATGCCAGATGATGATATAACCCATCCAATACCTGATCTTACAGGTTATATTACTGAAGGTCAGATTGTCCTTAATAGAGGACTTCACAAAAAGGATATCTATCCACCTGTTGCAGTATTGCCGTGTTTGTCTAGACTTATGGATAGAGGAATAGGTGAAGATAGAACAAGGGAGGATCATGCTGGAGTATCAAACCAGCTTTACGCAGCATATGCTGAAGGTTGTGACTTAAGAGACCTTGTAGCAATTGTTGGTGAAGATGCATTATCTGATAGAGATAGGAGATTTTTAAAATTTGCAGATGAATTTGAGAGAAAATTTGTAACCCAGGATACACATGAAAATAGAACTATCATTGATACATTAACAATTGGTTGGGAACTTCTTTCACAACTTCCAAAATCTGAACTTAAAAAAATAGATGAGAAATATATTGAGAAATATTTTCCAAAAAGTAAAAATAAAGAGTAAATATGGCAGAACAAATACTTGAAGGTGTAAGTCCAACGAGAATGGATTTACTTGATATTCGAAAGAAATTGATACTTGCAAAAAAGGGTCATAAACTTCTTGAAGAAAAAAGAGATGCTCTTGTAGAAAAGTTCTTTGATATAATTGATAAAAAAAATCAGTTATCAAAAGATATTGATGAGAAATTTAAAGATGCATTCTTATCTATAATTCAGGCTCAGATGATTTTAGGGGAAGGAAAGGTTGAAGAGTCATCTCATTTAACTAAAGATATCGGCGAAATAGGATTTGAAGCAGACAATATAATGGGTGTAAAAATCCCAAATATTGATACGAATAAAATAAAAACTGAAATTAAACCCTCTTATGGTTTTTTTGAAACTTGTTCTAAACTCGATGATGCACAAGTTGGTTTTTTTAATATTTTAAAAAAATTAATTGAACTAGCTGGTCTTGAAGCTGGAATTAAATCTTTAGCTGTTGAAATTGAGAAAACAAAAAGAAGGGTAAATGTTCTTGAAAATAATCTAATTCCAAAACTTCTTGCTACACGTAAATATATTGAAATGCAACTTGAAGAAAGAGAAAGAGAGGATTTTCTAAGAAGAAAAAGAATAAAAGCAATACTTGAAACAAAAAATAAGTAAAATGACTAAACTTGAAGAGGATCCAATAATTGGTGGTTTTATTGATACACCTGAGAAAAAAGCAAAATGGTTAGTAAGGATAAAACTAGCATACATTCTCTGGATTTTATTTATTATTCTTGGAATTTTTACACTACTCTTGTACTATCTTTTTAAATAAAAAAAAGAAAAAGGATTAGACATCCTTTCCCATTTTCCAAATTGCTTTTATTGCAAGCAGTCCAACTGCTGGAGCAACAAAAATTGCAAGACAAATTGATAGACCTGCTAATAAAGATCCTATCCAAGGTCCAGTAATGTAACTTGTCCATCCCCAGAAGGCTCCTGCCATAACAAGAAGCGCAATTCCTGCCATTAAAAAGCTTGGTCCTTCTTTAGATGTTATTGTTCCCTTTCCAACAAATGCAAGTATTCCTACTATTGCTCCAATTACAACTAGTAGCCATATTACCCAACCACCAGTTTCCGTATATATGAATGTTGCTTCATTTTCTGCTTCCATTGTATAAGCAGTATATAATCCTACCAATAAGGCTATAAGGATTCCAATAAGAAATGCCCAGCTTCCAATTTTGGTATAAATATCTTTTACCATATCCTTCTCCTCCACCAAAATTCTTATTAGTTTTTTGAAATAAATAAAAGTTTATAAAATTTTCTAGTATTTTTTTGAAAAGAAAGATTGAAATATCATTCATTTATACAACAGTATAAAATCTTTAAGACAGTGTTACCCGTGAATGAATCAGATAAACAAGAAAATAAAGAGATGGATGCTCAAATAAATATGAAAGCAAAAAAGGAAATGCCATCTATTGAAGAATGGATTAAGTCTCAGAACTTTGAAACAACAAAAGATATTGAAGTTCCTGAACTTTTATTAGATCAAGTTATAGGTCAGGATAGATCTGTTGATATAGTAAGGAAAGCAGCAGAACAAAAGAGACATGTTATGCTCATAGGTGATCCTGGGACTGGTAAGTCTATGGTTGCAAGGGCTATGACTGCTTTTCTTCCTAAAGGTGAGCTTGAGGATATTATAGCATATCCTAATGCAGATGACTCTAACACTCCACATATAAGAGTTGTTCCTGGTGGAAAGGCAAATGAAATTGTAAAGGCCCAAAGAGAAGAGGCAAAAAAGAAAAAAGAACAACAGAGCAGTATGATAATTACAATTGTTTTTATGATTATTGCCTTATCAATTTTTGCAGCTATTGCACCTGCGATGACTGCAAATGGTTTTGATCCCAATCAGGTTCAGATACAATGGGCACTTATTGGAATTATTGTTGCTTTCATGATATTTTTAATCTTTTCAAGAGGTGCTCTAATGCAGCGTAGAGAGTTACAGCATGTCCCAAAGATTCTAGTAGCTCATGAGAAAAATGATCTACCTCCATTTGTAGATGCAACAGCTGCGCATTCTGGAGCATTGCTTGGTGACGTTCGTCATGATCCATTTCAATCAGCAGGACTTGAAACACCTCCTCATCAGTTAGTTGAAGCAGGTGCAATACATAGAGCACATAAAGGTGTATTATATATTGATGAGATAAACACACTTAGTTTACCCTCTCAGCAGCACTTACTTACTGCAATACAAGAGAAGAAATTTCAGGTTACTGGACAATCTGAAAGAAGTTTTGGAGCAATGGTAAAAACGGAACCTGTTCCATGTGATTTTATTTTAGTTTCTGCAGGTAATCTTGACGCACTTAAAGGTATGCATCCAGCACTTCGATCTAGGATTAGAGGTTATGGATATGAGGTTTATCTAAATAGCAATATGGATGATAATGAGGAAAATAGAACTAAACTCATCCGTTTTGTTGCTCAGGAAGTAAAAAAAGATGAAAAAATCCCTCATTTTAATCGTGAAGCAGTGGGTGAAATTATTCATGAAGCTCAAAGACGAGCTGGTAGAAAAGGTAAACTTTCGCTTAGATTGAGAGAACTAGGAGGTCTTGTAAGAGCTGCAGGAGACGTTGCTTATGAGTCTGGAGATAAGATTGTTACAACAGATCATGTAATGAAGGCAAAGATTATTTCAAAATCCCTTGAACAGCAAGTTGTAGATAGAGCAATAGAACGTAGAAAAGATTACCGTTCCTTTAAGATTACTGGTGAAGAAGTTGGTGTAGTAAATGGTCTTGCGGTTCACTCTGCTGATCCTTCAATGAGTGAATTTTCTGGACTTGTTTTACCTATTGTAGCTGAGGTTACTCCAGCTGGATCTGAATCAGAAGGAAAGGTAATTGCTACTGGTAAACTTGGTGAAATTGCTAAGGAATCAGTTCTAAATATTTCTGCAATAATTAAGAAGTATATGGGTAGAGATATTACAGAAGTAGATATTCATATTCAATTTATTGGAACTTATGAGGGCCTTGAAGGCGATTCAGCAAGTGTATCTGTTATTACTGCAGTAATTTCTGCTATGGAAAATGTACCTGTGAGGCAAGATACTGCTATGACAGGTTCACTAAGTATTAGAGGAACTGTTCTTCCGATTGGTGGTGCAACAGCAAAAGTAGAAGCTGCTGCAAAAGCAGGGATAAAAAGAGTACTGGTTCCAAGGTCAAACTTAAATGATGTGTTAATAGAGGATAATCTAAAAGAAAGAATTGAAGTAATTCCTGTAGCAACCTTAACCGAAGTAATAGATAACACACTAATCGGGCCGGGTAAAGAGCAACTTCTTAATAAACTTCGAGCACTGAAACCACTGAATATTACAGGCAAAGTAGAGCTTGATTCCGAAAAAAAGATTTCAGCATATCCTTCTGAAACAAAAAAAGAGGAAAACTAATAATATTATTCTCAAATGTTTTAATTAACATTTTATATCAATTAGCATATTCGTTTTATGTAGTATTATGAAAGCCTTATTCGTAGGTCGATTTCAGCCATTTCATAAAGGTCATTTAAAAATTATTAAAGAAGCTAGTAAAAAATATGATGAAGTTATAATTGGAATTGGATCTTCACAATATAAAAATACTTATAAGAATCCTTTTACAAAAAATGAAAGAAAAAACATGATTCGTAAGTCATTAGATGATGAAGCTATTGATAATTATAGAATTGTTTTTATTCCAGATATTCATAATCCACCAAAGTGGGTAGATCATGTAGTTTCTATTGTATCTGATTTTGAAATTGTAATATCAAACAATGATTTTACCAAAAAATTATTTTTTGAAAAAGGTTTTACTGTTAAAAAAACACAGTTATATGATAAAAATAGATATTCAGGAGATGTTATTAGAAATAAGATTAAAAATGATGAAAAATGGCAAGACTTAGTTCCCCCAGAAGTTTTAAAAATTATAAAACAAGTGAATGGTATAAAAAGAATAAAGTCTTTTTAGTTTTTAATTTGTAAAAATTTATTGTTTTTAAATACTTTTTTTATCCAATTCTTTTTTCTCATAAAATCAATAATTCCAGCAATAATAAGTATAACTGAAGAAAATATGCATAAATAAAAACCAATGCCCAATCCCCAATTTGATAGCATGCATGTACTTTGACCATTTGGTAAACCTACATCAAGTATTGCTTCGCCATATAAACTTCCCAAGGTTAGCTCTGTTATCTTAGACATTCCAAAATAAAATGCAGCAGAAACAAGCAATAGAAATAAAATATTAGCAGATATCAAAACTAAAAAATAACGTCTTCTTAAAAGAATATTAGGAATAAAACTTAAACTAAGTAAAATTATTCCAGAATAAATTATCATTAGTAATATTCCAAGAAAATCAGTGAACATTTCTGGAAGTGTAGCAAGTTCTAGATACGTTCTATCCTTAAATTCAATTTGTTCAATCATTGTTCCAGACAAAATATACATCTCAGTGTTTTTTTCAGCATAAGGAGAAATACTATGTCCATTTAATGTCCACCATGGTTGAAATATTGAAAGAAATACTAATGCAAGAGCTAATAATTTTAAGAAAGTATTTAGAGAAAATTTCTTAAAAAATAGAAGTACAAAAGTTTCAATTATAAAAAGCAATATAATCCCTGTGACTAGCATTGGTATAATTGGTTTTATGTTTGTAACCATATTTATCTCTTTATCACTGTTAATTTCAACAATTTTCATTGCAATAATTTCTCCTTCTGAATGAACCTTAATTGTGTATGTCCCTGGAGGAACTGTTATTATCTCATCTTGGGATATCTCATCAAAAATTAATTGACCATATCTTATAATATCAATTTTAAATTCCTCATCCTCAATAATATTTCCTCTAGAATTTAATAAATTAGTCTTTAAATCAAACATTGCTGAAAATTTAACATCTGTAACTTCTCCATCCTCTGGTACATCGATATAAAGTTCATCTGTAAAACGGCCATATGAAATATGAAGTTTGTATTTTGCTGCAGGTAAATCATTGAAAATGAAAACACCTGATCTCTTTGAATCAGGATTAATCTCTATAGGTATTTCCATATCAGAGCTGGTTATTATAGGTCTTAAATTTACACCGGGTATAAAACCAAATTGGTCTTTTACATCTATTTCTAGATCATATAAATCTAAATTTATTTCAATTTTATTTGTTATTCTATCTAGCTCTCTTTCAAAAATTTTAAATCCCTTATAATATGCTTTTAAAACATATTTTTCAAGGAGATTATATGGTAAATTGATTAATATGTCTTCATCTTTCTTTGTGTTATTACTAAATATAATTGAATCATTTTGAAATAAAGCCAATTCAATATTTTCAATCCTTGCTTTGTTTTGGTCAATTACAGAAATTTTTAATCTGTCCTGCCAGGTACAAGTTATTGTTATTTCTTTATCGTCCTTTATTGATATCGGTTTTAATCCAATTATCCTTTCCCAAACGCCTACTTTTCTAAATATTTTTACTATATAATCACCAGGAGCAATTTTAGTAAATTTAAATACTGGTCTTCCAATAATAGGTTTAAAATATTCGCCTTTTGCATATAGTTCATTTTCTTTGTAAAGTTCTGCTGTAAGTGTAAATCTATCAAAGATGGTTCTTAAAAATGGTATGTTAATAAATCTTCCAAAAAGATGTGGATTGACAGTTAAAGTGTAAATATCTTTATCACCATTTTCTGAATCATCTTCTTCCTCCCGATATTTTATTAGTTCACGAAAACACTCAGATTCTGAAATAACACTTTTATAACCTCCGTTTTCAGACGTATAAAATTCAACATCATATTCAACTACTAAATCACTTGGAATAATTATATCATGTGATCCTCCCTTTTCATATGAGTTCCTACCAAAACTAATTGATGCATAATCAACCTCTGTTCCGAGAATACTCAAATATTCTCTTTCAGCTGAAGTAACTTGTATTCCGTCTCTTTCATCTACTCCAGATTTTACAATATCTTTATTGGATGAAAATATAATGCCAAATGCTTTACCAGTTTCTCCTTGATCATAAGATATCCAAGCGTCTTCTCCAACATCGCAATCATCATTATACGGAACAACCCAATCTCGCTCAATGTTTTCTGGATCAGTATTTAACCTGTATTCTTTGATTGCATTGTTTTCACCATATATATGAATATAAGGTAAAATTTCTCCAAAACGCATCTTTTTTATTCTTCCACTTTTTGATTGTACAGATGCAATTACACCATATCTTCCATCAATATTCTCGATTCCTGTTACTTCAGATTCCTTGAATACTTGATGTTTTACATGAACAGAAATGCGTTGTTCGTCAGTTGGGCAATAATAATATTTATAAAGATTATTTGTTCGTAAATGTTTACTATTTGATTCACTGACAATTCTAAATTCGACCATTAAGTTTCCATCAATAGTTATCTCTTTTGATATCAATTTTTGGTCTGATGAAACTTCATCCTCATCTTTTTCACCATCTTGATATGATATTATAAACGAAGCTAGATTATCAAAATTATTTGTATCAAAATCTTTTGAATTTGGTTTCATTTTTATAATGCCTTGTGATAATCCTCGATAAAGAATATTTCCTTTTTGTCCAACTCCATACACGCAATATCCATCTTCAGAAATTGTATAATATTCGCTTTCTATTGAAACTCCAGTTATTGGAGAATAATAGTAATAAGCATCTTTGATTCCAACATGGTCTTCATAATCTGGAGAGGGTTTCTCATTATCATCATAATATACATAATATACTTCTTCTCCATCTGCAAAAATTGGAACAAGGAAAACTACTCTGCAATTCATTATATGATTCTGATCTTTTAATTCAACATCATATATCTGCGATTCTAATTCATGCCATTTAATC
>Ga0272442_10005788_pt1 | contig 16425 bp, 17 predicted proteins | sample SSMForm2O_FD_200262 | JGI IMG/M metagenome (GOLD analysis project Ga0272442, IMG submission 200262) | Marine sediment archaeal communities from Little Sippewissett salt marsh, Falmouth, MA, United States - SSM-Form-2O | ecosystem: Environmental > Aquatic > Marine > Wetlands > Sediment ...
GATATTGATACCTATCCTCCGAATCAGGTACCAATTATTTCTGAGGAAAACCCTTCTGATGGTTCTGTTGATGTATCAACAGGTCTTTCTGAGCTTAGTTTTCGTATTGGTGATGGTGATGGTGATCGTATGAGTTATACGGTTACTACTAGTCCTGATATTGGTAGTGGTAGTGGTAGTAACGTTGCTGATGGGACTTATAGTGTTCCGGTTAGTGGTTTGAATAGTGATACTTTATATTCTTGGCATGTTGTTGTACAGGATCCTGAGGATGTTTCAGAGGAGACGTTTACTTTTCGTACTGCTAAGGAAGCACCTTTTGTTTCTGAACCTTTACCTGTTGATGGTGATGATTGGGTTTCTGTAAATATTTCTGAGCTTAGTTTCAGGTTGGAGGATTTCCAGGGTGACCTGATGGATTTTTCTGTTGAGACTTTCCCTGATATTGGTAGTGGTAGTGGTTCTGGTGTTGGTGATGGTTTTTATACTGTTTCAGTTAGTAATCTTGAGTATACGCGGGAGTATTCTTGGTTTGTTAATGTTACTGATGGTGAGTTTTGGACTCGTAGGGTTTTTAGTTTTAGAACTCAGCCTATGATGGTTTTTGATCCTTTTGAGGAAGGTTGGTCTTATAGAAAGAAGATAACTGTTAATCATTCCATGGTTGATGGAAATCTTTCTGATTTTCCTGTGCTTATTAGCATTGTTGATTCTGATCTTGCTGTTAAGGCTCAGGATGATGGTGATGATGTTTTGTTTATGGATGGTTCTGGCGTTGCTAATCGTTTGTTTCATGAGATTGAGTTTTTTGATGGTTCTAGTGGTGAGCTTGTTGCTTGGGTGAATGTTTCTAGTTTGAGTTCATCTGAAGATACTGATTTGTATATGTATTATGGTAATTCTGGTTGCGATAGTCAGGATTATTCTGAGAAGGTTTGGAATTCGGATTATAAGGCTGTTTGGCACTTGAGTGAAAGTGGAACGGGTTTACGTTACGATTCTACTTGCAATCATAATGATGGTAGTCCGTACAATTATGATGGTGATGAGGCAGTATTAGGTAAGATAGATGGTGCGGATGATTTTGATGGTAGTAATGATCATGTTAGAACTGGTGTTTCTTTTGATTATGAGTATAGGACAGTATCTTTTTGGTTTAACACTGATGTAAAACCTTCATCTGAAGCTGATGTTATTCTTTCACAAAATGCAAATACATTAACATATGGTTATTTTAAGGCTAAACTTGAATCAGACGGAATACATTTGCTAGCAGGTGGGGAAGATGAAGCATCAATATTTGATATAGATATTAACAAATGGTATATGATTCAATTAGTGAGAGATTCTCAGTCTGTAAAATATTATATTGATGGTACTTTAGTTGGTACAGATGAATCAGGAAATGTAGGCTCAAGTTCAAATCCAAATCCAAATTTTGTAATTGCAGCAAATAGACGTCATAGAATTACATTTGATGGAACCTTGGACGAAATAAGAATATCAAATATTGCCAGAAGTTCAAATTGGATTTCTATTGAATATAGTAATCAAAATAATCCATTAGATTTCTATGATGTTGGACCTGAGGAATCAGTTCCATAAATAATATAATTTTAAAAAATTCTTCCTTTTTTTTTATTTTTTGGTAGGATATTTTCTTATTGTTATTACGCAGTAAATGTAACCAAGAAATCCGATAAGAAGTCTTACCAAACCAAATAGGCTTGTTTGGGTAATTAAAACATCCTTCATTGAATGTTTTTCCCATACTCTTCCATGTTTCAGTCCGATTAATTTTCTACCATATCCATACCAAAAAGATTGTTTTAGAAATCCAATTGCTGTTCCTTTTGGTCTATAATAAATTTTAGCTTTTTTATTTTCAATTATCTTGTATCCTTCTTCAACTGCTCGAAGGTTTATTTCAAGGTCTTCTGCAGATGAGAACCATGGATCAAATCCTCCAAGTTTGTCAAGAATTTCTTTTTTATATGTAGTATTTGTTCCAGGATATGATATATTTACTCCTTTATGGAAAAGTTTCACATTTTCAATATTTCTAACTTGTTCTTCTCCTCTTGAAATATGGTCACCTACTACAATATCTGCATTTTTTAGGCCATATCTTATCTCTTTTATCCAGTCTTTATCTGCAATATCATCTCCACCAATAAAAGAAATTGCATCACCAGTTGCCTGCTTTATCCCATAATTCATACTTTCTGCCCTTGTTCCAGGGTGAATTAAAAGTTTTATGTTTTTGTTTTTTTCAGAGTATTTTTTAACAATATATTTAGTTTTGTCAGTACTTTCTGAATCAACAACTAAAATCTCATATGGTTCTTCCTGGTTTTTTAGACTTTCAAGAAGTTTACCAATATTTTTTTCTTCGTTTTTTGTAGTAAGTACTACACTGATTTTCTTCATACAGCAGCACGCCTAGATAAATTGAACCTTATTAAAATTTACAGATTAATTGATTTTTTTGTTTCAAGTGATTTTCTTGTTGCTTGAACAAGTTTGACTGTTTTTGCACCTATTTCTCCATCATTTGTTAGTTTTGTATTATTTTTTATTGAATCAATAAAACATCTTAGTTCATCACCAAGTGTGTTGTTTTCTTTTACATTTAATGATCTTCCCTCATTTGATCTTTCAAATATATCTGCTTTTTGTGTTACAGCCTGAATTTTTGCACAGGCTTTACTTCCAATTACATCGACTTCTCTGACCTTTTCTGGTAGGGTCCAACTGATTTCAGAGTGAGTCATAATATTTTTTGGAAGTTCACAAATAATATAAGAAGTGTCCTCAAGTCCCTTTTTTATGTAATCCTTGCCAAAGCATGTTATTTTTTTCGGCCATAAACCTGTTAGATAATTCATAATATCATAAATATGTGGCATCATATCAACTATAATGTCAAGTTTTTTATCAGGATAAATTTCTGGCATCCATTGTATTGTCCATTGGAATCTAAGATAGAATAAATCACCAAAAAACTTATTTTCAATTAATTTTTTTACTTCGTTTATTGCATTGTTATATCTAAAAAGATGTCCAACTGCAAGTAGTTTGTTTGATTGTTTTGCAATTTCTACAAGTTTGTATGCTTTGTTTGAATGAAGTGTTAATGGTTTTTCGACAAGTACATGTTTTCCTGAAATGAGCGCATCTTTACATACCTCAAAATGTGTTTCATTACTTGTACATATACTTACTGCTTCGACATCTGAAGAAAGTACATCATTGTAATCTGTTGTAACATTTTCAATGTTATATTCTGATTTACAGAAATTTAAGTTGTTTTTTGAAAGATCAGATGCCCAAAGCAGTTCTACATCTTTCATTTTTGAATATTCATCAATATGTTTTTTCCCCCAACGTCCTGCACCAATTACTCCAATTTTCAGTCTATCACCTATTATAAAATTCATGAATTTTTTCTGAAATATATTGTATTTGATTATCATTAAGTTCTGGGAACATAGGTAGGTCCATTGCTTGCTTAGAGAGTTCTTCACTTTTTGGAAAACTCCCTTCTTTATAGTTAAATAATTTTTTATAAACAGGTTGGTAAGGAATTGGAGTTGGATAATGAATTAGGCAAATTATTTTATTTTCTCTTAAAAAATTCAACAGTTCATCTCTTTTTTCTGTTTTAATTTCAAAAAGATGATATGATGGTTTTTTTATATTTGAATCACTGGGTGGCAAGGTTATTTCATCAACATCAGAAAGTACCTCAAAGTATCTTTTTGCGATTTTTCTCCTAGATTCAATCCATTTTGGAAGATATTTTAATTGCACTCTCCCAATTGCAGCATTTACTGTATTAAGTCTAGCTGTATATCCAACTAAAGTGTGTACATCTTTTGGATGCTGCCCGTGGTTTCTTAGTAGTTTTATTTTCTCGGCAAATTTTTCATTGTTTGTTGTAACCATCCCTCCATCACCACACACTGTCATGTTTTTTGTTGAATAAAACGAAAAACAGCCCATATCTGAAAAGACTCCAGTCATTTTCCCTTTGTATAGTGCACCATGTGATTGAGCACAATCCTCTATTACAAATAGTTTATTTTTATTTGCAATTTCATTTATTTCATCAATATCTGCGGGATGACCATAAAGATGGACTGGCATAATGCCTTTAGTTTTTATATTTATCTTTTCAGGAATTTGATTCACATCAATGATGTATTCATCATTAATATCGCAAAAGTTTGGTGTACCATTCGCATGAATTATTGAGTTTGCTGTTGCTATATAAGAGCTTGCAACAGTTATTACTTCTCCAGAGACAGGTAGATTTGCTGCAATCAATGCAAGATGAAGAGCATTTGTTCCAGAACTCACTGATACTGCATAATCAGTACCAACATATCTTGCAAATTCTTCTTCAAATTTATCAACAGATTCTCCTAAGATATATCTTTCATTTCTAAGGGCATTTATTGCTGCATCTTCCATTTCTTTGTTAAAAACTGGATTTGCAGGGGGAATTGTATCCATTTCATTTCACCTTTCTAAGAAATTTTGCTGGATTTCCAACAACAACTGTATTTGGTGGAACGTCCTTAGTGACAACAGAACCTGCACCAACAAGAGCGCCCTCTCCTATTGTATTTCCACATACAATTATTGCTCCTGCACCAATTGATGCTCCTTTTTTTACAAGTGTTGGCATAGGAGTCCATTCTGGATCGTATGCCTTTGGTGTTTTATCATTCATAAAACAAACATGTTGCCCAATGAAAACGTCATCTTCAATTGTTACTCCTGTTGGAATAAAAGCGAAAGGCTCAACCTTACATCTATCACCAATTGTTACTCCCTTTTGTATATCTACAAAAGGCGCAATTTTACAGGCTTTTCCAATTTTGCAACCGAAAATGTTTACAAAATCTCTAATTATTGTGTTTTCTCCAATGTCTGCATCTTCAATTATATAATATTTAGCTAGAAGCTTCATGAACTCGGCAATAATGAATTTGTTTATCAATATTTTCATTGGCTTTCAATATAATTTTTGAATTCTTCTAATGCATCTGGGTTTCCAATATGGTAAAACCTATTTTTTACTTCATAGGCAAGAAGTTCACCTTTTATAATTAATTCAGAAAAAAATTGGCCTGTTGAGTAAAAAGTATTTTTTGGAATGTGATTTAATGCATATTTTTTAAGTAGGCTTGTTCCATAATCAATAAAGATCATATCTTTAGTTCTTTCTTTTTCACCATATGCAACAATCATATTGTTTTTTACGATTAGATTACTTTTATCTATTTTGTTAAAATTTTTATATACAGCCATTAAACCAAATTTATTATTTTTTTCAAAAAATGAAAACATATCCTTATAATTTAAATTTAAATATGAATCCCCATACATAATAAAGAAAATTCCCTCAACTAAATGTTCAGCATTTTTTAGAGCTCCAATTGGCCCAAGCGGTTTTTCTCCATCATAACTATATTTAATATTAACACCAAACTTTTCTCCATTGCCAAAATAATTTTCTATTTGCTCTGATAAATGGCCTACACATAAAACAATATCTTTGATTGAATTTTTTTTAAGATTTTCAATTTGATACTCTAAAAATGGTTTATTTCTAAATTTAATCATTGATTTTGGAATATTTTTTGTAATATTGCCAAGTCTTGTTGCTAGACCGCCACATAATATAACAATTTGCATTATTTAATCTAAAACAATTATCATTAATTAAATGTTTTTTGTAAATATTTATTAATGAAATTTTTAAATAAACTTATTGGTTAAAGAATACGAATTAAGAGGATTTTTTATGACAAAAAAAGCAAAAGATAAACTTGACAAAGATGAAAAAAAAGTTTTAAAGGTTCTTCAGAAAAACTCAGATTATAGCATAGAGAAATTAGCAAAAAAATGTGATCTTACCACTCAAAAACTTTTAAGAATTAAAAAAAGACTTGAAAAAAATAAAATAATTTGGGGCTATACTGCAATTACTGATTATAAAAATATTGACCTTATTCATTATACAGTTCTTTTTAAAAGGACAGCAAATCCTTTAGACGATTTAGTTATTGAAGAGGTTACAAAGGGTTTTATTGAAGATAATTTTACTGAAGGTAAAATAAATATTGAAAATGTATTATATGCTCACGGGGAGTATGATTGGATAATATCGTTTACCACTTCTGATACACTTACAATGAAACAATTCTGCGATAAACTAATAAAAAAATATGGTGATTTTATTGAAAATTATTCAGTTCTTCAGACAATAATACCTATTAGAAAACACGGAATAAAAAATCCTTCTGCTCAAAAACAGGGTGACTTTTTATAAGAACTATCATGATTTTTTTTTAATTGTGATTAATTTAAAATAAAAAATTTTGAGATTATGAATTTAGTTAAGCTGTAGCGACATAGAATAGTAATTTCTCAAGAATTGGGAATTGTTCTAGCACCCATTTTAATATGGGATTGATTGCTGTTATAGTTCTAGGTTTTGTAGTTGATGATTTTGGCCATTGTTTAATTAATGGACGATTATCTTTGTTATCTCTACCTTGTATCTGGTACGGGGTATCCCAGATACCTTCTTGTCTTAACTTTTTTGCATTTGGATATTTATCTCTATAGTCTGACCAATAGTTACCATATGCACCATCATCCCAATTGTTTCCTATGTCACTACTATCATAGGCATTATCATCATTATTTAGAAAGTTGTTATGATAAATATCATTTCCAAAGGTGTCAGTACTAAATATTCCAATTCCAAGGGTATTTCCTGATATGTTATTACTTGTGACTTCATTTTCTTTAGACTTTACAAGATTGATACCATATCCATTGTTTGATTCAATTTCATTATTTTTTATTACATTTGTATTTGAACTTGAAAATGCTATTCCATATTGGTTATTTAGAGTAATTGTGTTATAAGATATCTCATTATTATTTTCACAATTTAAAAGAAATATTCCAACTTCATTACTTGATATATAATTGTTTTTTATATCATTGTAATTTGATCTATAAAAATCTATTCCATTTTCATTATTTGATTTTATATCATTATTTGTAATTAAACAATTTTCTGAATTTATTAAAATAATTCCTGTATATGTACCGGTTATCTCTTGTTCTTGAACTGTTATTGAGTCACAATTTACAAGAATTACTTGCCCTGCTCCGGCATTTATTATCTTATCTGATTCATCTTCTAGATATTCAAGGGATTTTCCGTTTACTGTATTGTCTTCTATATTGTTACTTTTAGGAGAATTTGCATAGATTCCATCATTTAAAAATGAATTACTTATAATATCATTATTTGAACTTTCAAGTTTAAATCCACAATTATTGTTTGATATTGTATTACCATTAAGAATGTTACTGTCGCCTAAGAGGTTTATTCCAAAAGCATAATTTGAAATAATTGTGTTACCCGAAATTGTATTTTTTTCAGAATCATAATCAATTTTAATACCATATTCGTTATTTGATATTGTATTATCATCAATAATATTGTTTGAACTTTCTATAAATTGTATACCTACTGGATTATTTGAGATTGTGTTTCTTTCAATTGTGTTATCGCTTGTATCATCAATTGTTATTCCTTGAATTTCATTTGAGTAAATTTCATTATCTTTAATTGTGTTGTAGGATCCGTATACTCCGATGCCAACGTTATAATTTTCTGAGATATTGTTATCTTTTACAGTGTTATAATTTGTAATGATTTTTATTCCAAATCTACTCTCGCTTGCTTTCCTTATTGTAAATCCACTAATGTTTACCCAATCAGCTGAAATTTCTATAACATCTCTATAGATACTAGTTGGCATAAGAATTGTTGTCTCCTTTCCTGCTCCAGCAAGATTAATTGTTTTATTTATCTTAATGTTTTCAAAATAAGTGCCGCTTGGGATATTTATTGTATCGCCAATTGAGGCATTATTGATTAAATCTTGAATATAACCTCGTGTTTTAGGGCTTGTATAATTTGTTTTTATCTTTAAGTTTCCAAGAGCCGATGTAGTAATTCCTGCTCCAACAAATAGTATTATTATTCCAATAATAAATCCTTTTTTAATAGTTCTACTTTTCATATGTTTTTCCCCCTCAAAACTATTAATTATTAGTTATATAATAAAATATGTTGATTTAAATATTTCCTTAATGATAGTTAATTAATAAAATGAAAGATGAGAAATTAATTAAGTTTATTGAGTTTAGTTTTAATATTGCTTTTCTGCTTTTTTAAATTCATCCCACGCCTTATCAAATTCTTCTAAAGTTGATACAGTTCTTTCATGATAAGGCATCTGTTTTAAGATTTTATATGGAATCGTTATAATATGAGGATTTGCTGAAGCGATTTCTATTACATCTGAAGGATTTCTAATACTACCGACAATAAGTTTAGTTTTAAAATCTCCACAATCAATAATTTCTCTTGATTTTTTTACAACATCAACTGGATCGCTACCACTGTCTCTTATTCTATTAAAAAATAGACTTGCATATGATGCACCAGCAGTAATAGCAAGCATTGCCTGATTAACGCTCATCATAGCAGTTACGTTAGTTTTAATTCCTTTAGATTCAAGAATTTTTACTGCCTTAAGACCGCTGCCATCGGCAAGCATTGGTACTTTTATAACAACATTTTTTCCCCATTTACTATATTTTTCAGCTTCTTCTAATAGTTCGTTTAGATTATTTGGACCTTCAAGACTTATTGGATAAGGTTCAACCATTTTTAAAATAATTTTAGATTGTTCTTCAAAATTGCACCCCTTTTCTTTAAGAAAAATTTTTTGATTTGTAGTAACTCCTCTGATAATACCCCATTCAAGTATTTCTGATATTTCATTAGTATTTGCAGTATCTAGAAATATTTCCATATCATATCCTCTCTTCTTTCTCGGTAATTATAGATGCCTTATATAGATTTTCTGCAATAAAGTCAGGCTTTATTCCTTCATCTTCTAAAATTTTGCATATATCACATTTCATCCTTCCAATAAGAATTGTTTTACAACCAGCAGTAATACCTGCTTGAATATCGTTTATTCCATCTCCTATCATCCATGATTTTGAAATATCTATATTGTGGTCTTTTACTGCCTGAGTTAGCAAACCAGGTTTTGGTTTTCTACAATCACAAATTTTTTTATATTTTTCAATTTTTGCTTTTGGATGATGAAAGCAATAATATTCACCATCAAGTTTTGCACTTGCTTTCGCTAATTCATTTTTCATTTTTTCTTTTATTTTTCCAAATACAACTTTATCAAAATGATCCTTTGCAATACCTGGTTGATTTGAAACAATAATTACTAAGTATCCTTGGTCATGAAATCTATTAATTGCTATACCGACATCTGGTAATAAATTAAATTGATTAACAGTAAATGGTGAATCAACAATTCCCATTTCTTTGTGATAAATAATTTCGTTAATAACACCATCTCTATCTAAAAAAATCGCTTTATTTTTCATTCTAATCTTTGTAATTTATTATTTTTTCCTTTAATCTAAATGCAATTAAATGTTGTAAAACAACATGAAAAGCCTCTACATGAGGTGTAGCATTAAATGGTACAACAATGCAAACATCGCAATATTTTTTCATTGCGCCTCCGTCAAAACCGGAAAATCCTATTGTTTTACCTCCGTTTTTCTTTACATAATCTATTGCCTTTAAAAGATTTTGTGACCATAGACCTGCTTTGTCTTGTCCTGATCCGCCATGAACACTTAATGTAATTAAAATATCTCCCGTTCTATAGAGATTTTTTAATTGTTCAATAAAAAGATTGTCAAATCCTTCGTCATTAATAAGAGCAGTCATCAGTGGTATGTTATCGTTTAGACAGTAGGCCTTGAATCTTTTCTTATCTTTGACAGTTGTTACTTTAAATAAATCGCACATGAAATGAGTTGCAGTTCCTGCAGAACCGCCATTTCCACAAAAGAAAACCTGATGATTATTTTTCCAAGCATCAAATAATAATTCAATTGTTTTGTCAATATCTTCTCTTGAAATATTATCACAGATTTCTTTTATTTCTTTGAAATATTGTTCGATTTGATCTTTGTTTTCCATAAAAATCCTCTCTAAATATTTTTCATATTAAGAATTATTTTAGAACCTTCAAAATCAAAATTATATCTCATTCTTTTTAATCCTTTTTTTGCCAATGTCTTTATAAAAACCGTCTTTTCAGTATTGTTGCCATTATGATAAAACATAAAAAATCCGCCACCACCAGCACCCATTATTTTGCCACCAATTGCTCCATTTTTCTTTGCAAGATTATAGCATTCATCAATATAATTATTTGAAATTCCTTTTGAAAGACTTTTTTTAATGTTCCAATGTACATCAAGATATTCTCCAAGTTTATTTACATCTCCTTTTTCAAATGCCTTTTTTATTTCAAGCCCAATTCTTTTGATTTCATGAAGTGTTTCAATTGTTTTACTTTCATCTACTTTACTTTTTTCATTCTGTTCTCTTAGTATATCTGAAGCAGATCTTGAAATTCCAGTATAAAATAGCATAATGTTATTATGAAGTTCATCTTGAGCTTCTTCACTCATTTCAACTGGTTCAACGGTAACAGATCCATCTTTTGCAAATTGAAGTGAAGTAATACCTCCAAAAGCTGCAATGTATTGGTCCTGTTTACCAATTGGTTCGTTTAATACTTCAATTTCAATTTTACATGCTTCTTCAGCCAGTTGCTTTTGGGATATAAACTCCTTTTTAAATGTATGAAGAGCATTTAAAACTGCAACAGTAAAGCTTCCTGACGTTCCAAGACCAGAGCTGCTTGGCATATCAGATAAAGAAGTTAGTTCAATTCCACTTTTAATATTAAGAAGTCTTAGTCCTTCACGAAAAATGTTATGTTTTATTTCATCAATACTTTTAACTTGTTCTGCTTTAGAATAATTAAGCTTAATATCGTCATCAAATCTTGCATGGGCTGTAACAAGTGTATATTTGTCTATTGCTGCTGCAATAAGTGCGCCTCCATATTTGGAATAATATGAGGATAGATCTGTTCCACCGCCACCAAGAGTAATTCTTACAGGTGAACGAGAAATTATCATAATTTTTCTCCTGAATGCTTATTGGTTATCAAGTACTTCTCTTATAGCTTTTCTTACTGCTTCATCAGAAGTTCTACTTTCCTTCCATCCAAGCTTGTTTATTTTACTAATGTCTAATTGAAAACGAGGTACATCACCTGCCCAACCTCTAATACCACCTGTATATTTGAATTTTACATCTTTTAGGTTCATTTCTTCAACTACCATTTCTGCAATTCTTGTTACAGTTGTATTGCTGTCGCAACCAAGGTTAAACAGGTTCAATTTATCATTTGAATGTTTAAAACCAAAAAGTATTCCATCAACTATATCGTAAACATGTAAGTATGGTTTTTGTTGTCTACCATCTCCAAGAATTTCAAGTTCTTTTGGATTTTTCTTAAGTTTATTTATAAAATCAACAATCACGCCATGTGTTCCTCTTATACCTACAACATTTGCAAATCTATAGATCCAAGCTTGAAATCCAAAAGTTCCACAAAAAGCACTAACAAGCCCTTCAGCAGCAAGTTTTCCTGCACCATATAGTGAAATTGGAAGTGTTGGCCCATATGTCTCAGGAATTGAGATATTTGGTGTTTCAGCATAAACGACACTACTAGATGAAAAAACTATTTTTTTAATCTTATTTTGTCTCATTGATTCTAAAATATTATATGTGGCAATTGGCCCCTGATCTAGATCAAGTCTTGTTTGTGTTTCACCAAGTCTAACAAAAGGATTTGCTGCGATATGAAATACAACATCATGGTTTTTTATTTCTTTTGAAACTTGTTCAAAATCAAGTAAGTCTGCTTCAACAAATCGAAAATTATCATTTTTTTTATGTTGTTTAAAAAAATCTTTATTTCCAGAGCTTAGATTATCAAAAGAAGTTACAAAATCGCCTCTCTTGAGAAGTTTGTCTACTAAATGGCTTCCAATAAAGCCTGCACCACCTGTTACAAAAGCTTTCATACTTAATTTGTCACCTTTTTCGGCTTATATTACTCCTGTTTAAGAATTTTTCCCATATTTAACAAAAGATTATAAACGAATTTAAGATTATATTTATATAGAGCTCATTGGATGGGATTGTAGTATGTCTGGGATACATAGAGAAGGACTCATGTTTAAATGGAGTTCAAAAAATTATGAAATAACTGTTGGTTTCAAACGAGTAGATCATAGCATTTGTAGTAAATGTGGTAAAAGAATTCCAGCAGGTAATACAATTTGTAATGAATGCTTTGAAAAAGAAAAAGAAATAAGTAAAAAATAGAATTTAATCCATTCTTTTCTTTACTATAAAATTTAATATCTTTTGAAATTTAACCTTTTTTAATATTTACAGCTTTTGGACCTTTATCTGTTTCTTCTATTTCATATTCAATATTGTCTCCTTCTTTTAGGAAGACACCTTGGGGTATTGCTGATTTATGGACGAAGATGTCTTTTCCATCTTCACCTTCTACAAATCCATACCCTTTTCTTGGATTGTACCATTTTATTTTTCCGTTCATTTATTTCCTCCTTTGACTACGGAGTCTCTTTTAATGAATACCTGGATTAACCTATGTTTTATATAGGTTTCTATTTAAAGGTATTTAATTCAATTCTATTATATTTAAATAAGATGAAGAGATAGAGGGGGGCAATGCTCAATCAGATTATTAGCAATGAATTTTTCTGGGTTTTCTTTTTAACAATATACGTTGGAGGTGTTTTTCTTTTAACTAAACATTTTTACGAATGGATGATGAAAAAACAAATAAAAAAAGAAGTTGCAATGTATTATAACAGAAAGATAATTCACATTCTTGCTGGCGGAGTAATTGTTATTGCGGTTCCTTTTGTGTTTTCAAATCCTTGGTATCCTTTACTAGCTGGAATTGTGTTAACAATTTTTACTTATTTTACTCATAAAAAGGGAAACATTCTATATTGGTTTCAAACAAAGGACAATATCAATGACGTTACCTTTTGCTTTATGTGGGGACTTACGATTTTTCTTTTATGGCAGATTCTAGGTAATCCTTGGATTGCAATAATACCACCTGCATTTATTGCATTTGGCGATGGAATTACAGGTATTGTTAGAAATTTTGCATTCAAAGAACGAAGAAAACACATGATTGGAAATATCTACATGATGGGTGTTTGTATACCTATCGGATATTTTTTTGCCAATGCTGGAGAGCCTTCAATTCCTCTTTGGGGAGTTATTGCTGCTATTGTTGCATCTCTTTTTGAAAGATATGAGTTTGGAAAAATTGATGATAATATTTTAGTAACAGTAATTGCAACAATAATTCTTTATATTGGGGGTATTATTGGTCCAATAGCATAATTTTTTTCCAATAAGAATAAATCTTTATTTTATATTCATAAAAATCCTACGGGTGATTTTATGAGTGAAAAAGTTCAAGATGAAAAACTTATAGCTTATTGTGGTCTATACTGTGGTGACTGTCATGGTTATACAGGAAAAATTCCTGACCTTGCTCGCGATCTAAGAAAGGAACTAAGAGAAATTCATTATCACAAATTTGCAGCATTTATTTCTACCTATTCATTTGGTAAGGATTTTAAAAACTATGATGAATGCTATAAGGTTCTTGGTGCAATGGTCAAATTCCGTTGCAGGAAGGGTTGCCGCGGTGGAGGAGGTTCACCTTTTTGTAAAATTAGAAAATGCGCTTTAAAAAAGGGTCTTGATGGTTGTTGGGAATGTTCGGAATTCAAAGATTGTAAGGAACTTAAGTTTCTTGAGCCAGTTCATGGTAATGCACACATAAAAAACTTAAGAGCAGTTAAGAAAAAGGGTAAAAAGGATTTTGTAAAAGGTAAAACACTTTGGTATAATAAGAAAAAATAGTTAAAATAAACAGTATTTTTAATTATAAATCCATATAACCAAGAAATATGCAAAGGAATCTTTCATCATTTGATATCTATGTTATAGTTTCAGAACTTCAAGATTATATAGGTTACAACATAGATAAGATATATCAACTAACTCGTAACGAGTTATTAATTAAAATCAAAAATATTCAAACAAAAGAAAAAGAATCAATCTTTATCAGAAATGGAGAATTTCTTTGTATAACAAAAAAAGAATTTAAAACCCCTCAAAAACCAAGCGTTTTTGCAATGACATTAAGAAAATACCTATCAAATGGAAGAATATGTGAAATATCACAACATGAATTTGACAGAATTATCAAAATAAAGATAGGAAAAAAAGATGGAGAATATAAATTAATAATTGAATTTTTTTCAGATGGAAATATTATTCTAGTAAATCCTGAAGGAAAAATTATAATTCCTCTAATTAAGCAAAGATGGGCACATAGATCTATAAAAGGAAAGCAGACTTATGAACCTCCACCTCCTCAAATAAATCCTTTTGAATTATCAAAAGACAAATTTTCAGAATTAATTAAGAAAAGCGAGGCAGATATCGTTAGAACTCTTGCTGTTAATGTAAATCTTAGTGGACCTATTGCTGAAGAGATTTGTGCAAGAGCAGATGTTGATAAGACAATAAAAATAGATGCAATTGATGAAAAAACAATTTTAAAATTATATAATACATTGATTGATTTTCTAGAAATTTTTAAAAATTTTAACTTTCAACCTGTGTTTGTAAAGAAGGAAGGAAAAATCATAAATGTGCTACTATTTGAATTTAAAAGTTATAAGGATGTAATATTTGAGAGAGCCGATAGTTTTACAAATTCTTTAGAATGGTTTACAAAATTTAATAAAAAGGAGGAGAAAAAGAAAAGTGTTACAACAAAACAAATTGAAAAATTATTTCGACAGCATTTACAACAAAAACAAGCAATAGAAGACCTCACCAAACAAATTGAAGTAAAAAAATTTGAGGGGAACTTAATTTATCTTAATTATCAAGAATGTGAAAGAATTCTAAATGATATTAAGAAAATTTTAGATCTAAAGGAAAAAAAAGAAGAAATTAAAAATATAAATGAAGAAAATATTGTAAAAAAATTTAGTCCTACAGAAAATCTCCTTTTGTTAAATCTTAAAGATACAAATTGTAAAACATTTGAAATTAATCTTAATTTTAGAAAGACTGTTTCTGAAAATGCTGAAAAGGCATATGATGATAGTAAAAAATTAAGAAATAAACTGAAAGGTGCCGAAAAGTCTTTAGAAAAAACAAAAGAGAAAATTAAACAAGCAAGATCAAAAGAACATAAAGAAAAACAAAAAGAGGTTATTGAACCAAAAAAAGAAAAAATCTTTTGGTTTGAAAGATTTAGATGGTTTATTTCAAGTGATGGAAATATCGTTGTTGGTGGAAAGGATATTAAAACAAATGAAATAGTCGTAAAAAAATATCTAAAAGAAAATGACAAATATGCCCATGCTGATATTCAGGGTGCACCAAGTATCATTATAAAAAGTAAGGGACTTAATGATAACAAAATCGAAATTTCTGAACAGACTTTAAATGAAGCCTGCATTTTTGCAGCATCATTTTCAAAAGCATGGAAACAGTTTGCCGAAGCTCAAGCTTACTGGGTTTTACCAGAGCAAGTAAGTAAGACACCACAAAGTGGTGAATTTGTTCCAAAAGGTGCTTTTATTATTCGAGGAAAAAGAAACTATTATTCTTGTAAATTAGAGCTTGCTGTTGGAATGATAAAAATCGATGGTGTTGACAAGATAATGTGTGGACCTATTGATTCTATAAAATCTCAAACAGATAAATATGTAATAATTCAACCAGGTGATGTTAAAAAAATTGATATTTCTCATAAGCTAGCAAAAGCATTTGACGTATCAGCAGATAGGGTTGACAGGGTTCTTCCAGCAGGGGGAGCAACAATTGTTGAAACAGTTGGATTAAATCTAAGGTAAGAATTTATGAAAGTCATATTTAAGGACCTCAAGCATGGTGAAATAAAAATCATACCTGAAAATCTTGATGACATCTGGCATCTTTATAATATTATTGATAAAGAAGACCTTGTTCGTGCTGTAACTTATAGAACAGATGAACAAAAAGATGATAAGAAACGATCAAAAAAAGCTGAAAAAAAGAGAATGCTGCTTGGAATAAGAGTCGAAGAAGTTAAATTTCATGAGTTTTCTGATAGACTAAGAATTCATGGAACAATTGAGGAGGGGCCTCAAGAGCTTGGATCATATCATACTCTAAACATTGAAGCAGAAAATATGGATAAACTTTCAATTGTAAAAGAAAATTGGAAGGATTATCAATTAATGCGAATAGATGAGGCAGTTAAACAAAGAAATCAACTGATACTTACTTTT